>JGI12316J15310_10000009_pt6:972500-1031815 | contig 1031815 bp, 960 predicted proteins | sample MarCyaLeptolynsp_FD_15310 | JGI IMG/M metagenome (IMG submission 15310) | reverse complement strand
ACCGTTTTCGCGCCAACCGACGAGGCGTTTGCCAAGTTGGCGCAGGACTTTGGCTACGCCGGCGATCCCGCCGACAAGGACGCGGTGTTCGCCGCCATTGCCGACGCGCTGGCCGGCCTTGCCCCGGATGGCGATCCGATCCCGGTGCTGACCAATGTGCTGCTGTATCACATCTCGCCCGGCGCCAAGCCGCTGGCCGAGGTGGCGGCCCTGAACGATGTGCCGACGTTGCTCGAGGGCGCGACCTTCTCGCCTGACGGGACGACGTTGGTCGACAACGAGCCCGACCTGGCCGACCCGACCCTGGTCGACACCGACATCGGGGCCTCGAACGGCATCATCCATGTCATCGACCGGGTGCTGATCCCGCTCGACATTCCCGGCAACGAGCCGGACAGCATTATCGTCGAAGCGGAGGACATGCACCTCAGCGGCTACGGCGTCGAGCATGATAGCGATGCATCGGGCGACCAGTTGATCAAGCTGAGCGACCACCGGGGTGTGGCGGAAAGCACTTTCGATGGTCCGGACGGTACCTACGATCTGGAGCTGTTTTGTTTCGACGAAAACGACGGAGAGGCGAGCATCCAGGTAGAGGTCAACGGCCATCTTGTCGGCCAGATTCATCTCGACCAGGAGCTCGACGGCCACACGGCGACAGCCGGCAATGCCACGTCGGTTACCATCGAGGGGTTGACCCTGTCGGCCGGCGATTCGATCGAGCTGATCGGCTACCAGGGCGGTGGCGAGTTTGCCCGGATCGACAAGTGGGCGCTCACGCGCACCGAAGACGCGGCGACTGCTGCCGCATTCGAAACGTCGACCGAAGACAACCTGCTCTAGACGCGTCGGCTGGCGACGATGCGGGTATCGGCGATGCCTGCATCGTTCGCCCGCTGATGCACGGCGAGAGTATTTCTGGCGCGCGGCTCGAGTCGCGCCGATGCGGTTTTGAAAAGGGGGCACAGAATGTCAGCACGTGAGGACTCGGCTGGATCGACGGAATTGCACCACGCGATCGGTCAAAGCCGTCGGCTGCTATGGGCCGTCGGGCTGTTCAGCGTGTTTGCCAATCTGCTGATGCTGACCGGCCCGCTGTTCATGCTGCAGGTCTACGACAGGGTGCTGGCCAGCGGGTCCGTGGAGACCCTGACGGCGCTGTTCCTTCTGGTGACCGGCCTGTTCCTCATTTTCGGCCTGCTCGAATTCGCCCGCGGGCGGGTCATGGCACGTGTCGGTGCCCGCGCGCAGGCGACACTGTCGCAGCGCGTCGAAGCTGTATCGTTTGCGGCGGCGTTGCGCGGCCGCGCCGATGAAGGCGACGCCGCGCCGCGCGATCTGTCGGCTTTGCAACGGGCGCTGGCGAGCCCGGCGCCATTTGTGTTGTTCGACATGCCCTGGGTGCCGGTGTTCCTAGCGGCGATGTTCGTGTTCCACCCGTGGCTCGGTGTCCTCGGTGTCTGTGGCGGTCTGGTGATGATCGCGATCACGGTGCTCAACCAGATGCGCTCGCGTGCCTCGCTGGAGGCGGCGCAGCAGCTCGAGGCGCAGGCCGACCAGATGGCCGATGGCGCTCGCCGTCAGGCCGGGGCGGTTCGGGCGCTCGGCATGACGCAAGCGGTGCTGGGCCGGATCGACCGGGCCCGGCAGGCGTCGGTCGAGGCCGGCGTGACGGCGGGCGACCGCTCCGGTGCTTATGCGGCAGCCTCCAAATCGATGCGCTTCTATCTGCAATCCGCGGTCCTGGCGTTGGGCGCGGCATTGGCAATTGCCGGTGCGATCACCCCGGGTGCGATGATCGCGGCGTCGATCCTGATGGGCCGGGCGCTGGCGCCGCTGGAACAGGGCATTGCCCAGTGGCCGGTAATTCAGCGCGGCCTGGCAGCTTGGCGCCGCCTGCGCGCGGCCCTGGATGCGGCGCCGGCGGAAGAGGCGCGCACCGCACTGCCGAACCCGGTGTCGCAAGTGAACGTGCGCAACCTGACGGTTGCCGCACCCGAGACCGGCATCCTGACGCTGATCGGTATCAACGTCGATATCCTGCCGGGGCAGGCGCTTGGCGTGATTGGCCCCAGCGCCAGCGGCAAGTCGTCCCTGGCGCGGGCCCTGGCCAACGTCTGGAGCCCGGCTGCCGGCTCGATCCGTCTCGATGGCGCGACGCTCGAACAATGGCCGGGCGATGCGCTCGGCCGCTGGATCGGCTATCTGCCGCAGGATGTGTCGCTGATGGCCGGCACGGTGGCCGAGAACATCGGGCGCATGGCCATGTTGGCCGATAGTGCCGCCGTCGTTGCCGCGGCCAGAGCGGCCGGGGCGCATGAAATGATCCTGCGGCTGCCGCAGGGCTACGAAACGCCGGTGGGGGAGGGCGGTGTCGCTCTGTCCGGTGGACAGCGCCAGCGTATTGGCCTGGCGCGCGCGCTTTATGGCGATCCGGCGCTGGTGATCCTTGACGAACCCGACGCGCATCTGGATGCGGATGGGGAGGGCGCGCTGGCCGAGGCGGTGGCCGATCTGAAACAGCGCGGCAAGGCGGTGGCGATCATGGCGCACCGGCCGCGCGCGATCGGCGCCTGCGACAACCTGCTGGTGCTCGACAACGGTCGCCAGCGCGCCTTCGGGCCGCGCGAGGAGATCCTGCGCGACTATGTCCGTTCGCGTACCCATGTGGTGCCACCCGCGCCGCATGTCGCTGCAGCGGAGGCGTGATCATGAACATCAATGCCAAAGACGCATCATCGTGGCCGGCGACGCGGTTCCTGATGGTGGGCGGCGTGGCGCTGGCCCTGCTGGTCGTCGGTCTGGGTGGCTGGTCGGCGCTGGCCTCGATTTCCGGCGCCGTCGTGGCCGCGGGCCGGTTGCAGGTCGAGGCCAACCGGCAGGTCGTGCAGCACCCGGACGGCGGCGTGGTCGATGCGATCATGGTGCGCGACGGCGATACGGTGACGCCGGGGCAGGTCCTGCTGCGGCTCGATGGCGATCTGTTGCAGACGGAGCTGTCGATTATCGAGAACCAGCTGTTTGATGCGCGGGCACGGATTGCCCGGCTGGCGGCCGAACGCGACGGCGCGTCGGCGGTGACGTTTGACGCCGCCTTGCTGGCCGATGCGGTCGGCGATGACGATCTGCAGTCGCTGCTCGATGTGCAGGCGCGGCTGTTTGCCGCCCGGGCCGAGACCATCGGCAAGCAGACCGAGCAGTTGCGTACGCGCCAGCAGCAGTTCGGCAAAGAGATCGCCGGCTTGCAGGCGCAGCGGGCCTCGACGTCACGGCAACTGGAGCTGATCGAGCGCGAACTGGAAGGCCAGCGCAAACTGTTTGAGAAGGGCCACTCGCGGGTAATGCGGCTTTATGAACTGGAGCGTATGCAGGCCGATCTGGTCGGCCGCGTGGCGGCCTATGCCTCGCAAATCGCCGAGACCGAAGGCCGCATCGCCGAGGTCGAGATCGAGACGTTGCGCCTGCGCGCGGCCCAGCGCGAGGATGCGATTGCCGGGCTGCGCGACCTGCGGTCGGAAGAACTGGACCTGGCGGAACGGCAGCGCGCGACGCGCGAGAAGCTGGCGCGCCTCGAAGTGACGTCGCCGCGCGCCGGCATCGTGCTGGATATGGCGGTGCATGCCATGCGCGCCGTGGTGCGGCCGGCCGAGCCGATCCTCTATGTCGTGCCTTCCGATTCGGCCCTGGTGGTCGAAGCCGAGGTCGCGCCGGCGCAGATCGACGACGTGTTCCCCGGCCAGCCAGCGAACCTCCGCTTTTCCGCCTTCAATGCGCGGACCACGCCGGAGGTTGACGGCAAGGTTTTGCAGGTCTCGGCCGATGCGCTGGTCGATCAGGCCACCGGCGCGCCTTACTATCTGGTGCAAATCGCTGTCGACGCAGCGGCGCTGGAAGAGCTTGGCAGCGACAAGTTGGTGCCGGGTATGCCCGTGGACGTGTTCCTGCGCACTGGCGAGCGGACGCCGCTGTCCTACCTGGCCAAACCGTTCACGGATTATTTCGCCAAGGCGATGCGCGAGAGTTGAGCAGCCCCGCCGTCCTCACAACAGCGATGTCCAGAAACAGGCGAGCGCGGCGACGACCAGGGTCGTGAACGTCAGTGCCATGCCGACGGTGCGGCCGCCGGCGATGGGGCGGTCGGCGGTCAGCGCATAGGCGTGCAGTAAGCGGCCGGCGAGGAGGGCAAGGCCGAGGGCGTGCAGCAGCGGTGCGGCGGCGCCATTGAACTCGGCAAACCCGATCAGCAGCAGAGTAAAGGCGGTGTATTCGGCGAAGTTGCCATGCGCGCGCATGCGCCGCTGCAGCCGGTCATCGCCGCCGTCGCCGAGGCTGATATGCTGCGCCCGGCGGATGCTGATCACATTGAGTGCCAGTGCGACATAGATCAGGCCGAGCAGGCCTGCATAGACGGGCGTGATGGTCATGGGCGGCCCCTGTTCCGCAAGTAGCGTGTGCTGATTACGCGGTGCCGGCGACGTCGGATCAGCGGCGTTGGCAAGTCAGCAAGATCGATCAAGTCATGTTATGGCACTGTTTAACCGGTCTTGCAGTGGCAATCAGCGGACGGATGGGATCATGACGCCGACAGCGACGGAGCTGAGCTATCACGACCGGCTGAACCGGGTCGTCGACCACATCTACGATCACCTGGAGGAGGATATCGACCTCGACCGGTTGGCCGAGGTCGCCTGCCTGTCGCGGTTCCACTGGCATCGGATCTATACGGCGATGCGCGGCGAAACCGTTGCCGCGACGGTGAAGCGATTGCGTTTGCAACGGGCGGCCGACCGGCTGGCGAACAGCGACGCACCGGTCGGCGAGGTCGCGCGACGGGCGGGCTACGGCGCCGTCGAGGCGTTCAGCCGCGCCTTCAAGGCCGGTTACGGCCAGTCGCCGGCGGTGTATCGTGCCAGCGGCAGCCATGCGACGTTCAAGGCGGCGCTGAAGAGGCAGTCGACGCGGGACTTCACGGTTACCATCGAGGCGCGGTCGGCCGTGCGTTGCGCCGGGGTGGCGCACCGGGGCAGCTATATGGAAATCGACAAGGCGATGAGCATCCTGTTCAGCGGCCTGACGACGCAAGGGTTGTTGTCGCCGGATGCCACGATGCTGGCACAATTCTTCGACGACCCCGACGCGGTGGCTGAGTGCGATCTGCGCTCGATGGCGTGTTCTCCGTTGGCCGAAGGCGCCGCGGTGACGTCGCCGCTGGTCGAAACCACGCTGCGCGGCGGCACCTACGCCCGGCTGCGCTATCAGGGGCCATATGCCGATATGCGCAACGCCTACCGCTGGCTGTTCGGCGTGTGGTTGCCGCAGTCGGGGCGGGAGGCCGATGACGCGCCGGCGTTCGAGGCCTACCGCAACAGCCCGCAGGAGGTATCGCCGAGCGAGCTGATCACCGACATCCACCTGCCGTTGGTGGGACCGGCGTGATGAGCCGGACGGCACCGCCGCTCGACGAAGCGGTGGCGGCGGCGTTCGACGCCATGCCGCCGGCGGTTCGGACGCAGCTGCTGCACGTGCGTGCGCTGATTTACGAGGTGGCAGCGGCGACCGACGGCGTCGGACCGCTGACCGAGACGCTGAAATGGGGTGAGCCGGCCTATCTGACGGAAGCGACCGGCAGTGGCAGCACCATCCGCCTTGGCTGGCCGCGTAAGGCGCCGGATCGTTTCGCCGTCTATTTCAACTGCCGGACAACGCTGGTGCAGGCGTACCGGACGCTGTTCGCCGACACCTTCGCATTCGACGGCAACCGCGCCATCGTTTTTTCGCTGGATGACCGCGTGCCGGACGAGGAGCTGTCGACCTGTATCGCCATGGCGCTGCGCTACCACCTGGACAAACGGCCGGCGGCACGGCGCCGGGTCAGATGAGCGCGGCGAAGGCCGCGCGCATGCCGTGCTTGGTCTCGAGGTAAGCGGTTTCGTTCAGCGTATCGAAGCCGGCGGCCATGCCCTTGGCGGCATCGAGGGCGGATTGGTGATCGTCGACAAGGCGGTCGATGTAGCCGATGGCGCGGGCATCGGGGTAGTCATAGAGCATCGCGAGCGTGGTCGCGGCGTACTGCGCCGAGGGCACGATGCGGTCGCGGATGAGTTGTTGCGTCAGCGCCGGGACGGTCAGCCCGACCCGCACCTCCGACAGGCCGATCCGACCGGCGCCGGCGATGCCGATGCGGTGGTCGGCGACCAACAGCAGCATGGCCCCGGCGGCGGCGGCATGGCCCCGCGCGATGACGATGCTGCGCAGACGCGACAGGTAAAGGGTTGTCAGGATCTCGCGCATGTCGGCAAGCAGCGCTTGCGCGGCGTCTCCCCCACCGGTGACCGTGGCCGTGTCGAGGCCGACCGACAGCGCCTTGTCGTTGCCCTGAATGATCAGTGTCGTCACATCGGGGTCGTCGGCGGCCGTGGTGACGATCTCCTTCAATCGGCCGACCAGCGCCGGGGTCAGGACGTTGCGGTTGCCGTCATCGATGCGCACGTGGCCGATGCGTCCGTCTTGCGCATAGTCGATCGCGGTGTCGCTCATATGAGGCTCCGGCAGCGGTCATGGAGTGTCGCCGGCGATGATACGGCGGGCGATCCCGCTGAAGACGGGACGACGAATCCTCGGTGTGCCGAACTAGAGGGCCAGCAGCGGGAGCAGGAGCAGCGCCGGAGTCACGTAGCGCACGAGGAACAGCAGCAGCTCATGATCGCGGGTCTGCCCGGCGCTGGCGACGGCGCCTCGTCTGGTGCCAATCGATCTGCGGTATCTCATGACCTACTCTCCTTTACTTCCTGCCCCTTGTTATTGATTTGGGGCTCAAGCCCCGGATTGACCAGTCCTTTTTGTTCACCAAACGGTGATTCAGGCGCCTTGCCGGGCGCGGTTACAGGGGGGCATGGGCACATGTTTTGCCGGGAGCGCCCGGACGTACGCCAGTCAGGGCGGTGTCGACGACCAGCGATAGACGTCGAGCGTGCCGCGCAACGACGGTACAGTCGCCATGGCGCGCCAGCCACGGCGTTCGAGAATGCGCTGGGCCGTGTCCGTCGAGGTATAGATCGCTTCGTGCCCGAGCTGCGTCGCGGTCTGCTCGATGGCGGCGACCAGCGCGCTGCCGATGCCCCGGCCGCGCTGGGCTGCCGGCACCAGCACGGCGGCGAGCCAGGGTTCGACGCCGAGTTCACTGCCCACGGATTCTGTCTTCAAGGCCGCGGTGCCGACAGGCCGGCCGTCGGTATCCAGAGCAACCAGGCAGATCGGCAGGCGGTCGCGATGGTGACAGGCGGCAAGATCGGCGGCTGCGTTGCCCGCACCGCCGGGACCGTACCAGGGTGCCCATTCCGCGATGAACCAGCGTTCGAGCACGGCGGCAGCGCCCGGTGCGTCAATCAGGTGGACGATCTGGAATGGTGTTGAAGCGGGGGGCGGCACAGTCATATCGAGCCTTGGGCGAACGCGATGTCCTTAGTCAGGCTGCGCGTGCTGCGGGCTGTCAATTCAACTGACCTTGAAGCGCGATATGCCGTCTGCCGAAGGCAGCGAAACCGCGGCGCGAAATCATAGGAATATTAGCAATTACTTAGGGTGATCCGATCATGCTCCGAATTGGCGCACTGTTTGCCGGTTCGCCGAAGGTTTTGCCGAGGTTGGTCAAGCTGATGATCCGTTCCCCGTGGCCCATGCTGGCGGGCGCCGTTGCAGCGATTTTCCGGAGCCGTACAGTCTCGTCGCATGGTGGGCGGCGATGAGCCCTGTTGCAACCGCGACGGCGGCACCGGGCGATCTGCGGCACGAGCGCGACCGGTTCGTTGCCTTTGCCTTTGCCAGCGCCGATGCTTTCGTCGAAGTCGATCAGGACCTGAACCTGACCTACGCCGCCGGTGCCATGCGCTGGCTGATCGGCCATGAACTGCGCGACGACGTCATCGACAACCTCTTGGACTACGTCGCGCCGCACGACCAGAAGCTGGTAACGGCGGCGTGCCGAATGGTGACGACACAGGGCCGGTTCGGTCCGTTGCAGATCGCATTCTGCCGACCTCACAGCACGCGCGCGGTGCAGGTCGAAATCAGCGGTACCTATCTGCCAACCGTCGGTGGCCGTATTTTCGTCGCCGTCCGTGCCCGGTCGCCGGAGCAAGTGGCTCTCGACAAAATGCGCCGGGTGACGGCGCCGGACACACAAGAGGAGGCATGTCAGCAGTTTGCCGAGACCGCCGTGCACGTTGCCGAGGCCGCGCGCGAGTCGGGTCAGTCGATGAACCTGACCCTGTTCAATCTCGATGGCCTGGCGCAGCTACGAAAATCGCTGGCCGCTGACATGGCGGGCGAACTGACGGCTGATATCGAAGCGCAGCTTGGCGCCTATTCCCTGGGCCCGGCGTCGGTGGCCAAGGTCGGCGAGAATGATTTCGGCCTGTTGCATCGCGGCGAGGTCAACCTCGACAGCCTGAAGGAAGGCCTGGCCGCGTGCGCCGAGGGCTATGCAGAAGAGGGCCAGGGCATCGACGTGCGCTGGCAGTCCTGGGACATTACCACCGTCGACCTGACCGAGGCAGAACTGGCGAAAGCGGTGGTGCATGCGATCCAGAAATTCTCGGAGACCAAGGGCGAATTCACCATCAGCGATCTCAGCAAGGGGTTTGGCGACCTGGTGTCGAAAATGGGTCCGCGAATCGCCGAACTGAAAAAGGTCATCAAAGAGCGCGCCTTCGACCTTGTTTACCAGCCGATCATCGGCCTGGCCGACCGGGAAATCCACCACCATGAAGCGCTCGTCCGGTTCCGCAGCAAGACCGGTCAGACCTCGCCCTACGAAACCATCAGCTTCGCTGAGGATATCGGCCTGATCGCCGCCCTTGACCTCGCGATCTGCGGCAAAGCGATCGATGCGGTGCGCGAGGTGCTGGCGGCAAACGGGCGGCTGACGCTGGCGGTCAACCTGTCCGGCCAGTCGCTGGAGACGCCGATCTTCGTTCAGCGGCTGCATACACTTCTACGCACCGCTCCGGCCTTCCGCCGCAACCTCATGTTCGAGGTGACGGAGACGTCGAAAATTAGCGATCTGGAAACCACCAACAACGTGTTGCAGTCGCTGCGCGAACTCGGTCATCAGGTCAGCCTGGACGACTTCGGTGCCGGCGCGTCGGCCTTCCAGTACCTCAGGGCGATGTCGATCGATTACGTCAAGATCGACGGGTCCTACATCCGCAACCTGACCAGGGATGCGGAGAAGGCGGCCTTCGTCCGCTCTATGACAGCGCTGTGCAGCGATCTCGGCATCGAGACGATCGGCGAAATGGTGGAGGACGAGGCGACGGCCGCGGCCCTGCTGGAAGCCGGCGTCATCTACGGTCAGGGCTATCTGTTCGGCAAGCCGAGCGGGAAGCGGCCCAGATAGCCGTACATCGCCGACCTCAGTCGAGTTCGCAGTCGAGGACGTACGTTATGCCAACCGGCGGGACGTCGACGTCTTCATCGACGACATCCAGACCGACCATCAGCATTTCGATGCTTGTGGCGGACTGGCCGAATGGCAGCACCACCGACTCGATGACCAGCCAGTCTTTCGGAATGAACTGAACCGCCTGGCGCACGGCGACGGGCGCCGCTTGCGCAACGCACGCGCGCAGATCCCAAAGAACGCGGTCGAGACTGTCGCCATAGAGATCCGAGTCGAGCCAGCGGCCGGTGGCATCGCGCTCAGCCATTTCAGTGATTTTGGTGCCGATCAGCCGATATCGGAACTGCGGTGGATCGCCAATAACGTCGATCAGTACGATGTTCGGCAGGAGTTTGGGGATGTCGAGCGGGTCCACCTCGCTACGTGTCGGCATTGATCGCGCACCGCGCAGACCTTGCCAGTAGTCGCGGAGCTGCTGCAAACGCCAACAGGAGATCGTCTCCTGCGACGGCATATGTCTCATCGGTTGGGCGGCCATCCCGCGGTGCCTGCCATCAAATATCCCTCTCCCGTCGCCGACAACTGTAGGGCGGTAATCGTTTCGGGATACTAAACGCCTGCACAAATGCTTAGGCTATTGCATTGGAATTCTGCCGATTTCTAGGAATTAGATCCCGGATCGGCGCCTACAGGGGTGGCCGATGAGCCGGCCAGCCGAGTGCGGCCTCCAGGGCCGCGCCAATCCGCAGGACGCCTGTGTCGTCGAACCGGCGACCGACAATCGACACCGAAGTCGGCAACCCGTTGCCGGCGAAGCCGCTGGGGACGGCCAGCACCGGTGACTGCGGGACCATGTTGAACGGCATGGTCATGGTGCGGAAATCGGTCAGCCCGTCAGCACCCGCCCGAGGCGCCGGCTTGTCCTTGTCTTCGACTGGCGGCGCTGTTTTCGACATGGTGGGCACGATGAGGGCGTGATGGTCCGCAAAGATATGCGCCAGATCGCGCCACTGCCGTGTGCGTATGATTTCGATGCGTTTGTAGTCCACGGCGCTGACCGCGTTGCCCTGTTCGATCAGCCGGACGATGGAGGGGTCGAATTTGTTGCGCCATTCGTCGAGCAGGTGACCGAAATATGCGGCCATGAACACCTGCCACAGCGTATCCCAGGCCTGGTTGACCTCTTCGGTCCACTGCAGATCGACCTCTTCGACCACTGCGCCGCGGTCGCGTAACGCCTCCAGTGCAGTTCGCGTATTGGCCATGATGTCGTCGTCGACACGGTAGAAGCCGAGATTCGGGCTGAAGGCCAGCCTCAGGCCGCTGAGATCGCGGTCGAATGGACGGTCGAGGTCGAGGTGGCCGGGCAGGCTGAGGATGTCGCGGTCGTCCGGTCCGTGCGCGATGTTGAGGAACAGGGCGGCATCCGCCACCGTGCGGGCCAGCGGACCCAGGTGCGAGATGTTGTCGAATACGCTGGGCAGGATGTCCTGCGGGATGCGGCCGAGGCTCGGTTTCAGTCCGACGATGCCGCATTCGGCCGCCGGAATGCGCACCGAACCGCCCATGTCCGATCCTTCGGCAAACGGCACCGTGCCGGCCGATACCGCCGCGCCGGAACCGCCGGAGGAACCGCCTGGCGTGTGCCCGGTGTTCCAGGGATTTCGGGTGATGCCCCACAGCGGACTTTCGGTGAAACCGGCGAAGGCGAACTCCGGCGTGGTGGTCTTGCCGACCAGAATGGCGCCGGCACCGAGCAGCCGCTCGACCACGGTGGCGTCGTGATCCGGCACGTTGTGCTCGAAAGCGTAGGAACCCAACGTTGTGCGTTTGCCTGCTGTCGGTGTCAGGTCCTTGATTGCCACGGGTACGCCGGCGAGCGGGCCGACGTCATCGCCGCGCTGAATGGCGGCTTCGATCTCGCGTGCCCGCGTCAACGCCTCGTCGGGATAGGTGAAGCAGTAGCAGTTGAGCGCCGGATCTACATCCTCGATCCGGGCCAGCGCATTGCCGACCACCTCGACCGGCGACAGTTCCTTGGCACGCATCTTCCGGGCGAGATCGACAGCCGGCGTGTAGCAGAGATCGAGGTCGGTCATGTTCTTGCTCTTCAGGCCGTTGTTCACTCAGGCAGCAGGCCGTCTTCGCGAAGTTGGCGCAGACCGCTCAGGGTGGCATCGGCCAGGCGGTCGATGTCGTCGTCGGTCATCACGGTCGACATGCAGCCCATGCCGGTGGTGGAGATGAACACGCCCTTGTTGATCAGGTGGCGGTGCAGGGCGGTGATCGCTTCGCGTTCCTGCGGCGGCGACCAGGCGTCGCGGTAGGTGCGCATCGGCCGGCTGTGCAGATGGATGCGGAACAGCGAGGCCGGGCCGGTGATCTGGCCTTCGGTGTTGGCCAGCGCCAGGGCCTCGCGCAGCCGGGCGCGGGCGCGCTCGCCGAGATCGTTCAGCCGGTCGAACGCGGCCTCGTCCATCATTGCCATGCAGGCCTTGCCGGCGACCATGGTGACCGGGTTTGCATTGAAGGTGCCGCCATGCGGCAGCGGTGCTTTCTGGCCATTGCCCTCGAACACGGCCATGACCTCGGCCCGCCCGCCGACGGCGCCGACCGGAAAGCCGCCGCCGATGATCTTGCCCATGGCGGTGAGGTCCGGTGTGATGCCGAGCCGGCCCTGCCCGCCGCTGTAGCCGATGCGCAGGGCGATCACCTCATCGAACATCAGCAGCATGTCATGGCGCTTGCAGGCGCGCTGGACCATGGCGAGATAATCAGGGTCGAAGTCGATCATGCCGACCTGGGTCGATACCGGGTCGAGCATGACGCCGGCAATCTCGGCGCCGTGCCGGTCGAGGATCTTTTCCGCCGCCTCGATATCGTTGAACGGGATGATGACGACGTCGTCCAGCACCGACTGCGGCGTGCCGGCGGAGTAGGGCGCGGCGTTCGGCGCATCGGCCTCGCCCCAATGATCGGGACCGACGCCGAGGCTGACCTCGGCATAGTCATAGGAGCCGTGGTAGGCGCCCTCGCATTTGGCAATCTTCGGCCGGCCGGTATAGGCGCGCGCGGCCTTGATGGTGTTCATCACCGCTTCGGTGCCGGAATTGCAGAAGCGCATGCGTTCGACGCCCGGAATGCGGGCGCACAGCATCTCGGCCAGCTCGATTTCCGTTTCCGTACCGAACGAGAAGGCGGCGCCGTTGGTGATCTGCGCGCCGACGGCGGCGGCGATGTCCGGCTGGGCGTGGCCGTGGATCAGCGAGGTGTAGTTGTTGATGAAGTCGATCAGTTCGTTGCCGTCGGCATCCCAGACCCGCGATCCCTGGCCGCGCGTCACGTACAGCGGATAGGGCGCCATGTTGATGGTGGTGCGGCTGACGCCGTCGGCGATGACGCGGCGGGCGCGGTCGAAGAGCTGGGCGGACGCGGATTGCTGGTCGGGATACATGGGCGTTGTCCTCATTGGCCGGGCGGCGGTTGACCGTTATCCGAGCATAGCCGGCGGCACGATGCCAGACCAAATGGCCCGCCACGAGCGGTACAGGCCGCGTTTTCGGGATCGATGCCTAGTCGCCGGCGGGCGGGTCGGTCGCTTTGCCATGCAGGCAGAAGATGTTGATCTTCTCCTGCCGCCCGCGCAGGCTGCACAGCCCGAGATCGGTCATCCGATAGCAACCGCGCAGGGCCTTTTTCACGTTGTCGCTGATCAGGATGTTGACCGGCTGCTTATGGTCGCCGACGGCCTTGCCGAGTTCCTCCAGCCGCTGCGCCACATTCACCGCGTCGCCGACGACGGTGTAGTTGATGCGGTCCGGGCTGCCGATGTTGCCGACCACGACCTTGCCGAGATGCAGGCCGATGCGCAGCCGCATCTGGTGACCGTCGCCGCGCTTGGTATTGCGTGCGCGCATGTCCTCGGCAATGGCCAGGGCGCCGCGTACCGCACGGTCGGCCAGGCCGAACGAGGCCTCCGGCGCGCCCCAGATCGCCATCACGCTGTCGCCGATGAACTTGTCGACGACACCGCCTTCGGCCTCGATGCATTCGGCCAGGGCGGCGAAATGCTCGTTCAGAATTTCCGCCGACTGGTCGGCGCTCAGCCGTTCCGACAACGATGTGAAGTCGACCAGATCGGCGAACATGATGGCGATCTCACGGAACTCCGACTTCACGCCGGCCTCGTCATCGAGCTGGATCAGCCGCTGCACCAGGCGGCGCGGCACGTAGCGCTCGAACCAGTGCAGGCCGTCGAGCATGCTGTTGAACGACGAGGCGGCTTCGTTCAACTCGGTGAAGAAGCTGTTGGGGATCGGCTTCACCTGGCTCAATTCCAGATGGTGGATCAGCTTTGCCGCTTCGGACAGCCGGCGTACCGGCATGGCAATCTGCCGGCCGATGTAGGCGGCCGCGACGGCGGCCACGATGGCGACGAACAGCGAGGCGAAGATGCCCCACTTCAGCCGGTAGATTTCCGACAGCAAGTCGTCGGTCTCGAAATAGGTGCCGACCAGAAACGGCATGTCGGCATAGCCGATCAGTTCGCGGTAGAGCAGGATGTAGGTGCTGTCGCCGAACGAGACGAAACTGACGCCGGGCCCGCTCATGATGCGTTGCTCCAGCGTGATCCGCGCCGGCTTCTGCCAGATCGACGACATCACTGGGTCGCCGAAGCTGGCGAGCTTGGGCAGCGGCTGCAGCCGGGTCAGCCCGTCGTAACCGAAGGCGAGCAGGGGATGCGCGAGCACGCGGTCGCGGCCATAGAGAATGAAGGCATTCAGGCCGAACTCGGTTTCCACATCGGAGATCGACTCCGACAGGCTTTGCACTGCGACGTAGGCCGAGACAAAGCCGGTGACCTCGCCATCCTCGATCACCGGGTGCTGGTAGTTCAGCAGCGGCTGGCCGAACTCGTCGCGCCACATGACCTCGCCCCAGAACGGCTTGGCGCGCTCGACCATCCGTTCCATGCGTGCCGTGATGTCGGGATCGTTGCCCGCCGACAGGAACTGCGGCATGACGTCGAAGTCCTGCCGGATGGCGCCGACCAGACGCAGGTCGCGGTCGACGAACTGAATGGCGACGATCTGCGGCGTGGCCGACAGGGCGCCGGACAGCAGACTGGTGAATGCCTCGTCGCGGCCGGGGGTGACGTCACCCGTGGTGATCTGGCGCACAATGAAGGCGGCCTGGTCTTCGGCCGCGCCGAGGTAGCGTTCGGTCTGGTTGATTTCCGAGGCGACCAGGAGGTCGGCCTTCTGCTTCAGCAGATCGACGGTGTTCTGATAGCCGCTGATGATGCCGGCACCGAGCACGCCGGCGATTGCCGTCAGCACGAAGAAGCTGAGGCCGAGGCCGAGCGCAACCGACATCGACGCTTCCCAGCCGCGGCGGGCAGGGCGTTTGCCTTCCATGTTGTGCCTTCTCCTGTTTTGACCCCAGGAGTTACGCCATACGCACTGAGACAATCGGTGAAACATAGTCATCGGCTGTGTGAATGCGAGCACAAATTGACCGCCGGCATGGCACCGGCCGGCGCTGTCGATCAAACATCGGGCGATGCATCGCTGGCGACATTGGGCTATACGCGAGGCCGGATGACGGCTGGATACGGTTGAGCGCGTGTGCGGATTTACCGGCTTTCTTGAACTGACGCGGTGGTCGGTGCCCGACGAGCGGCGTGCCGTGGCGGCGCGCATGGCAGAGCGGCTGGCGGCGCGCGGGCCGGACAGCCAGGGCGTGTGGACCGACGACGTCGGCATCGCCCTGGGCCATCGCCGGCTGTCGATCATCGATGTCAGCGATGCCGGGGCGCAGCCGATGGTCTCGGCCAGCGGCCGCTGGGTCATCGCTTACAATGGCGAACTCTACAACACCGCGGAGATGCGCCGGGCACTCGACGGCCGCGGCATACCGTTCCGCGGCCATTCCGACACCGAAGTGCTGCTGGAGACGATCGAGGCCGTCGGTGTCGAGGCGGCATTGCGCGCAGCCAACGGCATTTTTGCCTTCGCTGCCTGGGACCGGCGGGAGAAGCGGCTCTGGCTGGCACGCGACCGCCTGGGTGTGAAACCGCTCTATTGGGGACGCATCGGCGGTCAGGTGCTGTTCGCCTCGCAGCCCAAAGCATTCTTCGCCCATCCGGGGTTCACGCCGGAGATCGATGCGGGCGGCCTCACGGCCTACCTGCGCTACGGCTATGTACCGGCGCCGCTGTCGATCTACCGCGATGTACGTAAACTGCCTGGCGGCTGGCTGGCCGAAATCGATGCCGATGGCGCGGTCGACGAGCGCTGCTGGTGGGACGTCGCCGCCGTCGCCGCCGAAGGTGTCGCCGATACAAGCGACGTCGGGGTCGACGATCTTGGCGACCTGATCGACGACGCGGTGGCGCGGCAGATGGTGTCGGACGTGCCGCTGGGTGCCTTTCTGTCCGGCGGCATCGACAGCTCCGCCGTGGTGGCGGCGATGCAGGCGCATGGCGGCAACGCGGTGTGCACGTTCGCCGTCGGATTCGCCGAGAGCGGCTTCGACGAAACCGAGCATGCCCGCGCGGTGGCGGCGCATCTCGGCACTGAACACACGGAGATACGTCTCGCGCCGGGTGATGTGCCGGCGCTGTTTGACGAGATGCTGGAAAACCTGGACGAGCCGGTTGCCGATGTCTCGCTGCTGCCGACCTATGCGGTGTCACGTCTGGCGCGTCAGCAGGTGACGGTGGCACTGTCCGGCGATGGCGGCGACGAGTTGTTCGCCGGCTACAACCACTATCAGATGGCGACGCAGGCCTGGCGTCTGGCGCGGCGCCTGCCGGGACCGCTGGCGCGAGGTCTGGCCGGTGCGGTCCATGCGGCCGCACCAGCGTTGCAGCACACGCCCTGGGGTGGCACGGACGGGCGGGTGAATGTCGACCGGCTGTCGAAGCTGGTTGACCTGTTGCCGGCCGGCGACGCGATGAGCCTGTACCGCCGGTTCGTCAGCCACTGGCTCGATCCCGGGATCGCGGCGCAAGCGGTAGTGACCGACGATGCCGTCGCCGACATCTGGCGGCCGCCGGCTCTGGGCCTGCCGGCGCAGTACCAGTGCTTCGACATGATGACCTACCTGCCGGAAGATGTGCTGGCCAAGGTCGACCGCGCCAGCATGGCGTGCGGTCTGGAGGCGAGGGTGCCACTGCTCGACCACCGTGTGGTCGAACTGGCCTGGCGTACGCCGGCCACCGCGAAGATACGCGATGGCGTGCGTAAATGGCTGCTGCGTCAGGTGCTGTATCGGCGCGTGCCGCGTGCATTGGTCGAGCGGCCCAAAATGGGCTTCGGCGTACCGATGGGGGCGTGGATGCGCGATACCCTGCACGATTGGGTGGCGCCTGTGCTCGACAACGGCGGCGACGGCGCCGGCGGTTTGCTGCGCGCGGCCGCGGTCGACCGGCGCTGGCGTGAGCATGTCGCCGGCCGGCGCAACTGGCAGCTCAGCCTATGGGGTGTCGTGGTGCTGGCGCAGTGGCAGCGCCGCTGGCTCAACTCGTGACGGCGCGGTAGACGCCGCCATCGGTGACGACGAAGTCGATGCGGCCGTCCTTCAGCGCGCGGCCGCATTCCTCCGGTGTATTGATGATCGGCTCTTCGTGCACGTTGAAGCTGGTGTTGATCATCACCGGCAAGCCGGTCAGTGCTTTGAACGCGACCAGGATGTCGTAGTAGAGCGGATTGGCGTCGCGGGTGATGACCTGCGGCCGGGCCGTGCCGTCGACATGCACGACGGCGGGAATGCGTTCGCGCCACTGCGGATGAACGCCACAGGTGATCGTCATGAATTGCGCGGTGTACAGCATGGCGTCGGTCAGCTCGAACACCGCCTTGGCGTCATCGGCCGTGACCACCGGCGCGAACGGCATGAACTCCGAACGTTCCAACCGCTGGTTCAGGCTGTCGTTGATGCCGGCATCGGCCGGCGAGCCGAGAATGCTGCGGGCACCCAACGCGCGCGGGCCGTACTCCATACCGCGCGCGTAAATCGCCACCACGTGGCCGTTGGCCAGCAGCTCGGCCGTGGTCTCGACCGGCGTGTCGCTGTGCAGCGCGATGCCGGGATCGGTGGCGAAGGCGGTGTCGACGCCGTCGGCGAAGTCGCGGCCATAGTAGAGGTGCGGCAGGCGCCAGCGGTTGGCCAGCCAGGTATCCATGCCATCGCGTTCCAGCAGCAGGTCGAGCGCGCCGCCGCAGGCAAGTCCCTGGTCGCTCATCGCCGGGTAGACGAACACTTCATCGACCGGCAGTTCTTCCGCCAGCAGCCGGTTCAGCCGCACATTGGCGAACACGCCACCGCACAGGCCGAGATTGCGCAAGGGATAGCGGTCAAGCAGCGTACGCACGGCGCGCAGGATGAACTGCTCTAGCAGTTCCTGCACCGAGGCGGCGACGTCTTCCCGGCTGGCGCCTTCGGCCAGGTCGAAAATGAACCGGCGCATTTCCGGGTAGCTGGTGAAATCGCTATCCACCTGGCCGTCGTCGTCGACCCGAAAGTGAGCGGCCATGGCATCGTAGAGCGACGGCTGACCGTAGGCGGCAAGACCGGTGAGCTTGCCCTCATGCCGGTTGATGCGCCAGCCGAGCGTCTGCGTGGCGTAGCCGTAGGCCAGGCCGAGGCTGTCCATGCGCAACGGCTGCAGCAACTGGTCGTTGCCGCCATAGAGCGTGTCGATGCGGCCGTCGCGGAACAGGCGGTGGCTGTACTGTACGTTGTCGCCGCCGCCGTCGGCGGTGTAGAGCAGCGCTTCCTGCCAATCGGTGTGAAACAGAGTCGGCAGGGCGTGCGCCAGATGGTGATTGTAGAAGTAGACTTGGCAGTCCGGGCGCAGGCCGAGGTCGGCGCGGAACCGATCCGTATCGAAAATGTCGAGTGCGCGTGCGGTGCCGGCACGGGCCAGTTCGCGCTCCATCGTCTTGTGTTTTTCCTTGCCGACCAGTTGCCGGGCGTAGCGTTCGACGGCTCGGCCAGCGGTCAGGTGCGTGTAGTAGCGAGAGGGAAAGGCCGCATGGCTGAGTGCGATGGCGTCGACCGCGCGACGGTCGTATCCGGCAATGGCCAGACATTCGTCGATGGCTTCGACCGGCAGGCGCCCACCATCGTTCTTGCGCCGGGTCAGGCGTTCCTGCGCGACCGAGGCGAGCAGCCGATAGTCGTCGAAGGCACAGGCGCAGGCGTCATGGTAGCCGGAGTGGATGCCGAGGATCAGCACGGTCGGGACGTCTCGTTTGGCACGCTATGGATTGGATGCTGGCGCGCCAATCTATGGATGCCCCGCCGGACGGTCAAACGATGATCGCGTGACGGCGCCGGCTACTTACCTTCGGCCAGCAGCTTACGTTCCCAGCGCAGAGCCGTGTCGACGATGTGGTCGAGGTCGTCGTGCGCCGGTTGCCAGTTCAGGGCCTGGCGCAAGGCCGAGGAATCGGCAACCAGGCTGGCGGCGTCCCCGAGCCGGCGCGGACCATGTTGGCGCTTGATCTTGCCGCCGTTCACCCGGTCGACCGAGTCGAGCACCTGGGCCACCGAGTAGCCGTGGCCATAGCCGCAGTTATAGGTGCAACTGTCGCCGCCGCCGAGCAGATGGTCGAGCACCGCGACATGGGCGGCAGCGAGATCTGAGATATGGATGTAGTCGCGCACGCCGGTACCGTCCGGCGTGTCGTAGTCCGTGCCGAAGACGTCGATATGGCCGATCTTGCCAACTGCCGCTTCGCATGCACGTTTGATCAGATGCGTCGCGTTCGGCGTGCTCTGGCCGGTGCGCAGGTCCGGGTCGGCACCGGCGACGTTGAAATAGCGCAGCACGCCGTAGCGCACGTCGCTGGCGGCGGCGAGATCACGCAGGACATGTTCGATCATCAGTTTGCTGCGGCCGTAGGGATTGGTGGGTTCCAGCGTGTCCTGTTCGGTCACGGCGCGGTCGCTGCGGCTGGCATAGACGGCGGCAGTGGACGAGAAGATCACTGCGTTCACACCGTTGCGATGACACACGTCGAGCAGGTTGATCGTCTTGGAGACGTTGTTGTCGTAGTACAGCAACGGTTTTTCGACCGATTCCGGTACGACGACGGAACCGGCGAAATGGATCGTGGCCTTGCAGTTGTGCTCTCGAACCAGCTTCTCCACGAGCCCTGTGTCGCCGATGTCACCTTCGACGAACACAGCAGCTGTCGCGACATTCTGGCGTACGCCAGTCGACAGGTTGTCGATGATGACGGGCCGATAGCCCCGCTCGAGCAGGGCGAGTACGACGTGACTACCAATGAATCCGGCGCCGCCGGTTACCAGGATCGTCGGCCTTTCCGGTGCGGTCTGGGCGGCCTGGGCACTTTGGGTGGTCATGAGTTGTCTCCAGCTCGGATCGGTTGAGGGAGGGACGAGGCGGTGGCAAGGCGCACACGGCGCCGTTCGCGATGCAGGATGTAGAGGCCGCTCGCCATCACCAGGGCCGCCCCCGTCACCGTCAACGGCGCGGGAACATGGCCCCAAATGGCGAAGCCGAGCAGGCCGGCCCATAGCAGCGATGCGTATTTAAACGGAACAACGACCGCGGCCTCGGCAAAACGGAACGTCTCGATATGCAGGAAATGGGCGGCGGCCAACAGGATGCCCGCCAGGGCAACGAAGCCGATGTCCGACACCTGCGGTGGCTGCCATTGGAACGGCAGCATCAGTGCGCCGGCCAGGGTGACGCCGAAGGTGGAATAGAACAGCGTCGCCACCGAAGAGTCCGTAGCCGCCATACGGCGCGTCAACACATCGCGTAAGGCGCCGGCCAGCGCCGCGCCGAGGGGCAGCAGGGCGGCCCAGTTCATTGCCGATCCGTCCGGCCGGACCATCAGTATGACGCCGGCAAAGCCGATCAGTACGGCCGACCACCGGCGCCAGCCGACGGTTTCGCCGAGCAGCGGCGGGGCGAGCGCCGTCACCAAAATCGGGCCGATGAAGGCCAGCGCCACGGCGTCAGCCAGCGGCAGCCAGCGCAGGCCGGTAACGAACAGGAAGGTGCTGACGATCATCAGAGCGGCACGCAAAGCCTGGGCCCCGACGTGGCGAACCTTGAGATCGGTCAGGCGTCCGCGAAACTGCAGCACCAGCCAGATCAGCACCAGCGCCACCAGGCCGCGGGAGGCGATGATCTGCGCTACCTCCAGATTGCCGGACAGCCACTTCATGGTGGCGTCATTCACGGTCAGCAGCAGGCCACCGAGGAGCATGTAGCCGATCCCGCGCAGCGGCGCGTCGACCAGGGCACCTCCGGTTGCCAGCCCCATACCTGGTTTTGCCGAACGCAGCGGCATCAGCAGTTGTGATACTTCCGGAACCATTCGACGAATCGCGGCACACCGACGTCGATCGGCGTCGTCGGCTCGAACCCGACTTCGCGCTGAATGGCGGTCAGGTCGGCATAGGTTTCCTTGACGTCGCCTGGTTGCATCGGTTCGAGCTGGCGGGTCGCCTTCTTGCCGATCGCCTGCTCCAACACGTCGATCAGCCGCAACAGTTCTTCCGAACGGTGGTTGCCGATGTTGAAGATGCGATAGGGCGCGTTGCCGTCGGCGGCGACGGGCGGTTTTTCCAGCGACGCCAGGACGCCGGTGACGATGTCGTCGATGTAGGTGAAGTCGCGGCGCATGTCACCATGATTGAACACGCGAATCGGCTGGTCTTTCAGGATAGCGTCCGTGAACAGCCACATCGCCATGTCGGGCCGGCCCCAGGGTCCATAGACAGTGAAGAAGCGAAGACCGGTCAGTGGAATGCCGAACAGGTGCGCGTAGGCGTGCGACATCAACTCGTCGGCCCGCTTGGTGGCGGCATAGAGCGATACCGGATGGTCGGTGCGGTCGTCCTCGGAAAATGGCAGCTTGGTGTTGCCGCCGTAGACCGAACTGGACGAGGCGTAGACCAGATGTTCCAGCGCCGGCTGCTGACGGCACAACTCGAGGATGGCCATGTGGCCGGTCAGGTTTGCGTCGACATAGGCGAAGGGCGCTTCCAGCGAGTAGCGCACACCGGCCTGTGCGGCGAGATGCACAATCTGGCTGAACTCGTAGGCCGCCATAGCCTTGGGGAAGCCTTCCCTGTCGGCAAGATCGACATGGTGGAAGGTGAAGCCGGATCGATCTGTCAGTTGCGCGAGCCGCGCTTCCTTCAGGGGGACCGAATAGTAGTCGTTGACGTTATCGACGCCGACGACCTCGACGCCACGGTCGAGCAGGGTCCTGGCGACATGATAGCCGATGAAGCCGGCGGCGCCGGTGACGAGGATAGGCATGGGTAACGCTTTCCGCGGGTGTATGCCAAGGGATCGGAAGTCGGCGGCAATGTACGCCCGACCGGTTATCAAATCATCCACGGATGTCGTTTGTGACGACGGCGCGTCACGGCAATTTGACGGCGATTGCCGACCGGGCGGGCGTGGCGGTTAAGAAATCCGCCATTCGTCACTGGATTCCCTGTATTAAAGCCGCATAATCAGGCCACGGCATCGCGTCGTGAGAGAGTAGCCATAGCGGTTGCGCATGATGGGGGCATCTGATTGACCGTGGGCGCGCACGAGGTCTTCGACATCCTGGCGATTCTGCTGGCGGCGAGCCTGTCCGGCCTGATCTGCGCCTTCGCGTCGCCGATCGGCCGTTGGCTCAACGTGTTGGACGCGCCGGATGGACACCGCAAGGTTCATCCCAAGGTGACGCCGCTGGTTGGCGGCCTGGCGGTGCTGCTGCCGGTCGTGGTGACCGCGTTGTGGCACGCCGCCAGCACGTCGTTCGCGCCGTTCTATCTGGTGTTCGCCGGCACCGCGACGGCCTGCTTCGTTCTCGGCCTTTGGGATGATCGCCACCAAATTCGACCGATATACCGACTGCTGCTGTCCCTGGCGATCGCCCTGTTCATGTTGTGGATGGTGCCGGCGCTTCAGGTCAGTTTCTTCAATTTCTCGTTCCTGAAGCAGGCCCTGTTCCTCGACGGCTTGGCACTGGGTTTCACTATGCTGTGCCTGGTTGGTCTGCAGAACGCCGTGAACATGGCCGATGGCAAGAACGGCATCGTCATCGGCCTGTGCCTGTTCTGGACCTTCGACATGGCGCTGTTCGCGCCGGACCATCTGGTCGATCTGCTGATGGCGATGGCGGCGGCACTGGCCGTGACTCTGGTGTTCAACCTGCGCGGCCGCCTGTTCCTGGGCGATTCCGGCAGCTATGCGCTGAGCTTCGTCGTGGCGATGCTGGCGATCTACACGTATGACGTCGGCTTTACGCGCCTGCCGGCCGATTTGGTGGCACTTTGGTTCCTGATTCCGGTGGTCGACTGTCTGCGCCTTATGGCCAAGCGCATGCTCGGCGGCCGGTCCCCGTTCACATCCGACCGGGATCACCTGCACCACATGCTCTATGCCCGCATGCCCTGGCGCTGGGGACTGCTGGTCTATCTGGGGCTGGTCGGTGTCCCGGGACTGCTCGCCGGGTTGTGGCCGCAGACCACGTTGTTCTGGGCTGTGAGCAGTCTTGCCTGCTATGCGGTGATCGTTTTCTGGCCTTCCGGCGCGCGCCGGCAGGCAGGTGTCCGTACCTCCTGATCGCAGTTGATTGCGCTTGGTTTCCGCCGTTGTGCGGCCGCGACGCCGTGACTATATTGCGCGCCGTCGTTGGGGCGTAGCCAAGTGGTTAAGGCATCGGGTTTTGATCCCGTGATCGCAGGTTCGAATCCTGCCGCCCCAGCCACAGCGCCGTTTGATCGGCGCCGGGGCCCGGCCCTTTCGCATTAACTTTCGTAGCTTTCGACCAGATCGTGCAGCCGGTGCATCGGGCCATCGGCGATGCCGAGGTCGTCGAGATGCAGCACCAGATTGTGCAGGTAGTCGCGGCAGCGGCCGAGCGGCCCGGCGGCGGTGGCGATCGCACGCACGGAGTCTTCCAGCGGCACCCGGCCGGCATAACGCTCATGGTCGCGGTTGATCACGAACGTGATCGCACGGGTGCGGCCCTGCGGCAGCTTCAGGGTGACCCAACGGGCCTGATAGGCGCCGGACAGCATCTCGCGCCGCCAAAGAATTTCGGTCTCGCTGTCGATCAGGTCGGCGGTGATCCGGATTGCCATGCCACGGCAACTGCCGCCGGGTTCCAGCGCCAGCATCAGGCCGGGGTTGTTCGGCGTGCCGCGGCCAAGCGGCGTCCACAGGCAGAACTGACGGTGGTAGCCGTAGAGCAGGGCGGGCGCGAGGTCGCAGGTATGGCAGGCCGGGTTCCACATCAGCGAGCCATAGCCGAAGACCCACAGATCTTCGCCGGGGGGATGATCGGCCAGCAGCCCGCGGCGGCTGGCCTCACGGGTGTCGGCGTCGAGGATCTGCAACACGCCGGTGGCGTGGTACTCCTTGAACAGTTCGGCGATGCGGTCTTCGGTGAAGTCTTCACGCTTCAGACCGTCGTCAACAAAGGGCCGTCGCGACACGGTGCGTCCGATGTTCTGTTGTTCCAGGCAGGCCGGTCCGGCAGCGCGACCCCGCCGGTCTATTTAGGCCCGGATACGGCTGAAGTCGAGTGCCTCGGTCGGAAGCAGGGCCGGAAGCGGTCAGGCCGCAGGCGCCGGCGGTGCGGGTGCCGGCCATAGCGCCTCGCTGCGGCCGAGCAGCCGATAGGCGATCAGGCCGACCCAGGCCCGGCCGCCGGCGTAAAAAGCCCGTAGGCCGTCGACCAGATCGAAGTGCGGCGTCAGGCTACGGGCAATGCCGGGGGTCAGATAGGCGGTCGGATAGGGCACGACCGACCAGCCGGCCTGACGGAAAGTGCCGACGGCGCGCGGCATGTGGAAGGCCGAGGTGACCAGCAGCCAGACCTCGCCCGTTTGAGGCGAAACCAGATCGCGGCTGAACAGCGCGTTCTCGTAGGTCGTGCGCGAGCGGTCCTCGAAGGTGACGCGGGCCGGGTCGAGGCCATAGTGCCGCATGGCCTGCGCGGCGATGTCGACCTCGCGCACCGCGCCGGGAAACAAGTCGCCGCTGCCGCCGGTGAACACCAACCGTGCCTCGGGGTAGCGCCGGGCCAGCTCGACGAAGCTGGTCAGTCGGCCGGCGTTGCCATTCAGCATCGGCTGGCCGGTTTCTTCGCTGCGCTGCAGGTCAACCATGCCGCCCAGCACGATGATCCCGTCAACCTGCGCCGGCATCGGGTCGGGCACGCTGAAGCGAGATTCGAGCACCGCGATCATCACGCGACCGATCGGCAGGATCGCCGGCACGACCAGACATAGGATGCAGAAGACCATCACGCGCCGACCCGTGATCCGCCAGCGCGTGAACTGCAGCAGCAGCGACAGGCACATCAGCAGCAGCAGCAGGTTCAGCGGATTGAGCAGGATCCAGATCAGGCGTGGCAGGTAGAACGACATAGCGGGCGCAGATTACGCGCCGGGCCTTGACGGGGAAAGGGCGGCAAAGCGGTCCGGCGCAGATTCCACCGTGGCGTAAAATATTCTACAAGCGGGCGCCTGCGGCGCGGTTCGGCGGGCCGTTAAGGGGAGGGAACGATGGCACTGGAGATGCGTGAGATATGCGAACGGTGCCGGGGCGACTTGCCGGCAGACAGCGGCAAGGCCTACATCTGCTCCTATGAGTGCACCTTCTGCCGCGACTGCGCCGACGAGATGTCGCGCACCTGTCCGAACTGCGGCGGCGAGCTAAGACGTCGGCCGAAGCGGATGGCTCGGCCGGCGTAGGCGCAATGTGAGCGGTCAGCCGCCCGTCGGCAGGTGGCCGACGCGCACGTAAAGGCGACAGCCCTCATCGGTCCACGGCGCATGGGCGCTGCCGTCGGGCAGGCGGAACCAGGTGCCGGCCGGATAGTGACCGTCCTCGTCGCTGATCGAACCTTGCAGCACGAAGACCTCCTCGCCGCCCGGGTGCTCATGGAACTGGACCTGAACGCCGGGGTCGAGTTCGACCAGCCGGACTTCTTCCGGGAAGCCGTCCTGCTTGTAGAGTTGCTTGATGCGCCGGCCGGGGGCAGCGCCGTCCTGCCACGGCATGGCGTCGGTATCGAGAGCGAGATGCTGCCGCCCGGCGCCGGGCAACTGGCACAGCTTCACGAAGATCGTGCAGCCCTCTTCGGTGAACGGAGCGTGGACGAAACCCTCCGGGTTGACCAGATAGCTGCCGGGACCGTAGGCGCCGGTCTGATCGCAGAAGGTGCCGGACAGCACCAGGATTTCTTCGCCGTCGGGATGGGGATGCTCGGGGAAGCTGGCGCCGGGTTCGTAGCGCACCAGCGAGGTCACGCGGCCGGCCTCAGCCGGGCCGATCAGGTCGAGCCGCTTGCGCCAGACCTTTGGGCTGGGGCTCCGGATCCAATCCATATCGCGGGTGGCAACGAGGGCCTTTCGACCGAGGTCGGCATTGTGGCCTTCGGCGGTGGCGGCGGCTGTCGACATGGCGGATGTCCTTCGTCCCTTGCTGTGCCGGCCCCGTGTACTGAACCTGGGTTGTCGCCGGGATCGCGTCAACCACTGGCGGTCAGGTGCCACGGCAACGTGAAGCGGGGGCCAGAGACTTGGCCGATCGAACGGCGTTGGCGGAAGAGAGTGGGAGTCGAACCCACCGGGCACGTCTAACGCCCCCCAACGGGTTTGAAGCCCGCGCGCACCACCGGGTTGCGATTCCCTTCCGCTGCCGATGCTACGGCGGCCGGCGGGGTTGAGGCAAGGCGATGCTGGCGTCGTCGGGCGCGCTACCATATATGGCGGCTTGCTGATCCAAGGCCACAAAATACAGTTGACTTGCCGCCATCGCTTGCGTAGGAGTGTCGCGTCAGTGCATGGACGCGGGGTTCGGCAATTGACCTGACGAGGCCTGGAGCGGCGACGCTCCGGGCCTTTTCCTTTGCGGCGATGATGTGGACACCGGCAATCCGGGCGCACGTCGTGTGATGCGCAACGGGAAGAGGCGTCAGGTGCGCGGACGCGGGGTCCTAGCAATGCGGCCCGAAGGCCACGCCTGACGCCTCAAAACCAGACCGGCCGAAGCCAGCCCGATCCCGGATCGTCGCGATTGCGTCGTCGCGGGCCTGGATGAACCTCCCGTCTTCAACCAGTTCCACTCAGCACCGACCCGAAGGCCGAGCGCCGGGCGGACCGACGATGCAAGACCGCCGCCCCGAGCGACAGGCCAGTGGCACTGCCCCTCACCACCGGACTGATACCCGAGCGTACCAGCCCGCCGGTTGGCCGACGCGCCCGAAGGCTGTCCGCCAAGGGCCGGTTAACCGACAGGTGATCCGGCCAGTGAAGCCCCCGCTCCTGGTGGGAGGCCGGGCTCCTGCCGCCGCGGCGCGAACCGCTTCGACCCTGAAGCCGTTGCCCCCGAAGAGGCGCCGGCTCCGCGATCGGCCGGTCCGAAGACCTGCCAATCACAACGATGCTGCATCTGACGACACATCATCGTCACAATCGATGCTGAGACAGAATCGAACCCGCTGCAACGATGAAAAGCAACGAAACCGCAAAATCTTGTGGATAAACGCAAGATAATTTCACAATTGATTCGCGAGTTACCCACAAGCGGTCTGTTGATGAGTTATGCAAAATGCCGGATTTCGGCGAACGAAGCTTTGCCGGCTATTGCCGGGCCGGTGCGACGGGCGCCAAGCATCAGTACCGGATCAGGCGGAGAAGGCGCCGCTCGCGCGCAGTTCGGCGATTTCGCTATCGCTCAGGCCGGCGGCCTGCAGCACCGCTTCGGTGTGTTCGCCCGGTGCCGGGGCCGCGACGGGGCGGGACTTTTCTACGCCCTCGACCCACATCGGCGTGTCGACGACGTAGGGCGCGCCAAGGCCGGGATCATCGGCAGGTGCGAGCGCGCCGCTTGCCTTCATCTGCACATCGTCGGGGATGTCCTCGGCCATGCCGATCACGCCGAAGGTGATGCGTGCGCCGTCGAGCCGTTCGCGCCATTCCGCCCAGTCGCGGGCGGCGAACACGTCATCGAGCAGGTCCACCAGCTCGCGGGCGTGGGCCGAGCGCGCTGCCGGCGATTCGAAACGGTGATCGCGCGCCAGCTCCGGCCGCTCGATGGCCTCGATCAGGCGGTCCCATTCGCGCTCCTGATTGACGACGGACAGGATGAACCAGCGGCCATCACGGCAGCGGTAGTGATTGGTGAGTGCGTTCGGCATGTCCTCACGGCGCGGCCGCATCGGCGCGGTGCCGCCCGACAGCACCGACTGGGCATAGAAGCCATTCGACCACAGGCCGTTGGCGATCAGCGAGGTGTGGACCTTGCCGCCCTTGCCGGTGCGCTGACGGTCGTACAGGCCGAGCATGATCGCACCGAACAGCGACACGCCGGTCGGATGGTCGCCCTGGCCGGGCAGCGACCGCGCTGGCGTGCCCAGCGGGTCGGATTTGACCATGTGCATGAGGCCGCTGCGTGCCCAGTAGGCCGTGGAGTCGAAGCCGGTCTTGGCCGACTCCGGCCCCTGTTCGCCGTAGGCGGTCATAGAGGCGTAGATCAACCGATCGTTCAGAGGCCGCAGGTCGTCCCAGGTCAGCTGCAGCTTCTCGCGTGCCGGCCGGGTGAAGTTGGTGACGAACACGTCGGCCTGGGCGACGAGACGGAACAGGGCGCTGCGGCCGGCCTCCGTCGTGAGGTTCAGCACGATGCCCTTCTTGTTGCGGTTGTTGAGCTGCCAGTGATAGTCGATGTTTGCTTCCGGCATGCCCGGGTTGCGGGTGATGCCGCGATAGGGGTCGCCGCCGGGCGCCTCGACCTTGATCACGTCGGCACCGAAGTCGGCCATGATGGTGGTGGCCACGGGTGCCGCGATGTAGCTGGCGACATCGAGTACCTTGATGCCGTGCAGGATCGGCAAGCGATCGGTCATTCGGGGTTCCTCCGTAGAACGGTTGTTTGTTTTTTCCGCGTTGGGCGGGGCCGACCGCGTCGGGATGTCTGGCCAGCTTACGGATCAGTAGGCGGCGCGCAGGATCTCCATGACGTCGGCGGGCCCCTGTATGGGCCGTGGATTGGAAAAGGTCCAGTCGTCGAGCATGCAGTTCTCGGCCAGTTGCGGCAACTGGTCCTCGGTGATATCGGCATCACGCAGACGCCGCGGCATGCCGAGGCCGGCGATGAAACCGTCGAGCGCGTCCGCCGCGGTCTGGCTCGGCCGGCCAAGCGCCGTGGCGATGTCGGCCTGACGCGCGCCGTTGACCGGCGCGTTCCAGTCCAGCACGTAGGGCAGCATGATGCAGCTCGTGTGGCCATGTGGTACCCCGGCGGTACCGCCGAGGATGTGGCCGATGGCATGGCTGGCACCCAGTTTGGTACCGGTGACGACGCCGACCATCGACTGCCACGCGCCGAGCAGGCATTTCAGCCGCGCTTCGAGGTCGGTGGGATCAGCCTTTACGCGCGGCAGTCCGTCGCCAAGCAGCCGCAGGGCCTGCAGCGCCGCGCCGTCGGTATAGTCGTTGGCATCGATCGACAGATAGGTCTCCACCGCGTGGTCGACGGCGCGAATACCGGTCGACAGGAACAGCCATTCCGGCGTCGGCACGGTAATCGCCGCATCGAGGATCACCGACACCGGAATGATGCCGGGATGCATGTAGCTCTGCTTCAGCTTCACGCGCGGATCGGTGATGCCGGCGCGGGCATTGAACTCGCCGGCCGACAGCGTGGTCGGTACGCAGATCTGGCGCACGTCGGGTGCGGCATAGTCTGGCAGATGTCGCTTGCCGTTCGCGTCGACAGTGGTACGGAACGGTTCCATGCCGTCCATATCGGTGATGCCGTGCTTCAGGCAGATGGTAACCGCTTTGCCGCCGTCGGTGACCGAGCCGCCGCCGATACTGACCAGCAGGTCGGTATCCGCATCGCGCGCAGCGGCGGCGCAGGCGACCACGGCATCGCGCGGCGAGTGTGAGGGCATGTCATCCCAAAGGTCGGCGAACTGGGACCCCAACGCCGCCTCGACCCGGCGGATGGCGTCGGTGTCCCGGTTCAGCGTGCGCGATACAAGGAGGAAGACCCGCTTGGCCTGGCGGCGTTCCGCCTCGGCCACCACGGCCTCGGCCGTCGGCTGACCGAAAATGACGCGCTCCATGCGCGTGAACACCACCTCGCCGTGTTGCATAGCCTGCATCCTGTATCGCCGTCTGAGGAACGCAGGATAGCACGCCTCATCGTGCCTGGTATGGGTGGGCCAGGTGGAAACGAGATGATCACAGGTTGTTTGGCCGGGGTTTACTCGCCGACGATGCGGGCGACGTTGATGCCCCACCATTGCACGGCATAACGGCCCTTGGTCGGCACCGCCGCCATGCGCGGGCCGAAACGGACCCGCAGGGTGATGGCCGGACGGCGGTACTCGGCGGCGTAGTCGATGCCGCTGGTAATGCGGCGGTAGTCGTCCTGGGTGAGCCAGAATGTCGCGGTGATATCGTCGCCGATTTCGAGGATGCCAAAGGCGTCCGGATGCATGGCGGTGACCTGCGCCGGCACGGCGCTGTGCATGATGTGCACTTCGGCATGGTCGAGGAAGCCGACGTTGCGCCTCTGCATGCTGGCGCGGCCGGACAGGACCAGACGAGAACTCACGACGTCGGGGTCTTCACCAGCGGCCTGTGCCGCGCCGTCGCCCGCCGGTTGGTGCTCGACCCGGACAGCAACCTCGGCGACACGCACCTCGATCTCATCCCACTCGTCGACGGCTTGGGCCTGCCCAACGGTGTCCGCTACCGCCAGTTGCGCATTCTCGCTCACGTTCGAAAAGCCTCCGTCGATACCGACCACAACCCATGCATGGGTGCGTCTGAACACTGCTCCTGTGTCGACCGCCGCCTCATCGGCCGCCTTGTCCGGCCGATTCCGCGGTTGCCGGCGGTAGACTAGGGCCGCGTTGGTAAACAAAAACGAAACCCAGACGGACATCTTTGCGGCGCGGCGTCGCCACATCGTTAACGGGAAGCGAACAACGGCGAGATCAGGCGGCGCGGGTTTCTCAACCTTTTGTTAACGCCGTGGGCCATAGCATGACCAAACCGACTGGATTTAGCGCCCCCGCGCTGTGGTTGAGGGCGAGATGGATACGCTTGTGCATCAATCGGACGAGAAGCAGGCGTCGGCCACTGTGCATGGCGGCGCGCAGCGGCCTGCCGGCCATGGCCGCGGCAAACTGCGGGCGCTGGCCAGTTTCGTACGGAATTCCAAAGCCGTCACCGCGATGGAAGCGGCATTTGTCATGCCGGTCTTTCTTGGATTTCTGTTCGGCTTTCTGGAAACCACGATGCTCTATTTCACCGGCTCGGTGATGGAAGGGCAGGTCGCAGAGGCGGCGCGTCAGATCAGAACCGGCGTCGTGCAGGCGGATGCCAACCCGCAAACAGCTTTCCGCAACATCATGTGCGACATCACGGTGAAGACCTTCGCCTGTGACGAAGTGATCATCGACGTCCGTACCTTCCCCAGTTTCGGCACCATTACCTACCCGAGCGTGTTCGATGCCGACGACGATCCAACCAACGCGGTGTTTCAGAACGCGGGCGCCAGTCAGGTGGTGCTGGTTCGCACATACTACCGCTGGAAGGTGGTTACGCCGCTGATGGGTTATCTGATCGGCGACGGCAGTGATCCGGCTCAACGTACATTGCAGGCAACTGCGATTTTCCGCACGGAGCCGTTCTCATGAGGCGTATTCGTGAATTCCTGGTCCGGCCGTTCATCCGGTTCGCGAACGCGACCCGGGGTGTCGTTGCGGTGGAATTCGCCCTGATCGTGCCCTTCCTGGTCACGCTGCTCTATGGCACGGCGGAACTCGGCAACATCTACATACTGGACCGCAAGATCAACCGGACCGTCAACATTGGCGCGGACCTCGTCGGCCAGGTCGAGACCGTCAGCGATGCCGATCTGACCGACATCCTCGACGCCATGGACGAAATTCTGAAGCCATATGGCGCAGCTACGCGCAAGATCGTGCTGTCGTCGATCTATTTCGATCCGGTCGATGACCGGATCGAGGTGGACTGGAGTGTCGCCCGCAACGACACGGCGCTGGTTGCCGGCAATGTCTACGCCCTGACACCGAACCTGATTACCAGCGGCGAAAGCGTGATCATGGTCAACTACGAATACACCTACACACCGAAGTACGCGACATTTCTCGGCGGCATGACGATCACCGAGGAAGCCTTTCTCCGGCCGCGCCTGACGCTGCGCGTGGTCAAGACCTGATCCCGGGGGCCGGCATGCTGCGACGCTCAACCGATCAATCCCCCGCCGCACCCAAACTGCTGGTTTAGAGGCATGACGATGCGACAGCCCAAATTACCTATGCGCAACGTGGCGGAAAAAACAGCCAAAGGATTCCTCACCTTTCTGCGTCATCGCAAAGGCGTGACCGCGGTGACGTTCGCGGTCTCGCTGGTGCCAATGCTGGTCATGGCGGGCACGGCGATCGACATATCGCGTGCCTTCATCGTCAAGCAGCGGCTGAGCTTTGCGATCGATGCCGCGGCACTGGCGGTCGGCTCGTCGTCCGGCACAGAAGCCGAACTCACCACGATCATGCAGACCTATTTCGACGCCAACTATCCGGGCGCCAAGCTGGGCACGCCGGCAGTCCCGGTTCTGGACCTGTCGGTTCCCAGCGAGGTCAGCATCACGGCACAGGCGACGGTCGAAACCGCGTTCATGAAGATCGTCGGTTATGACGAGGTGACGGTGAATGCCGAGACAACGGTCGTGCGCGAGAGTAAAGCGCTGGAAGTCGCACTAGTACTCGATGTGACCGGGTCGATGTGCAGCCCCTGCAGCAAGCGGGACGCCATGAAGAGCGCGGCAAAGGAGTTCGTGAAGATCCTGTTCGGCACACAGGCCGTGCATCCGAAACTCGGTGTCTCGGTGGTGCCCTTCAGCGGCGGTGTGCATGTCGACGACTTCGACACCAAGGGCGTGGCCGTGGCAGCGGTCGAGAATGCGGACTACACCGACTTTGCGGGTGGCGGCGGCGGTTCCTGGTCAAGTTGTACCTATGCCCGGTATTCAGGCAAGCACGACGAGAAGGACTCCACGGCTGCGAAGGGCGGCGCCTGGACCCGCATCAGCAACGGTAGCAACTGCCCGGACCAGAAGGTGACGCCCCTGACCAATGTGCGTGCCACGGTCGACACGGCAATCGATAACCTGACGACCGGCGGTTGGACGCATATCAACCTCGGCGCGGTCTGGGGCTGGCGCACGTTGTCGAAGAAGGCGCCCTACACCGAGGGCAAAGCCTATAGCGATCCGGAAAACACCAAAGCGATCGTCATCATGACCGATGGCAACAACGAGACAGGGTCATCCTCGCATACGTCGTACGGATATCTGTCATGGGGTTGGCTTGGGACGACAAGCACCAGCACGGCGGGCGACAAGCTCGATGCCAAGCTGACGTCCGTGTGCACCAAAATGAAAAACAAGAACATCGTCGTCTACACCGTGACCTTCGGCAGCGGCATCGATAGCGATACAACGACGCTGATGACCAACTGCGCGACCGATGCCGGCAAGTACTATCACTCGCCGACCAATGCCCAGTTGAAGGTCGCGTTCCAGACCATCGCCACGGAACTGAGCAACCTGCGTATCGCCAACTAGGGCGACGGCGCGGTCGTCAGCAACCGCCCGAAAACGAAAGAGCGGGGTCGCCTCAGCGGGCGGCCCCGTTTTCCATGTGGATTGATTTAGACCTGCGATGGGGCGGTTGGCGGATCGGTCAGGCGGCGGAATTGTCGTTGTCGGGCGCCGGCTGGTTCGGCGGCTGCGAAACGACGGGCGGTGCGTTGGAGGTCCGGTCGGTCGTGACGTGATGCTCGCCGGTACCGAATTCCCGCTCCATGGTTTCGATCGCAGCCAGGAAGCTCTGGCTCGCGGCCATCATCCGATTCAGATAATCCTCGAACCCGGGCCGGTTGACGCGACCGAACGAACCGGTCTTGAAGCCGTCGGCCTGCGCCAGCAGTTCGGTGATCGGGAACCGCACCTGGCGGTGGACGGTGGTGAGCTGATGCAGGAAGTCGTTCAGCCGCGCGTTCTCGGCGAAGCGCACGCCGATATTGGTGCGCGATTTCCAAACCACTTCGCAGTCGAACGTCTCGCGCTCACCGAGTTTCAGGATCAGGTGCTGCGGAATAGCCTGAGTGCTTTCGCATTCGATGCGCGCACCGCCTTCGGAAATGTCGCGGACCAGGCAATCCATCGCCGAGAACATTTGGTTGAACACCAGCTGGCCGCCGCGATACTGGCGACGACGCACCGATGACCGCCGTTCGTGGCCGCGGGCGGCGCCGGCCGCGGGTGGTTGGCTGTTGCTGCTGTCGTCCACGCAAGGATGTCCTTGAACCGTTTGCCGCTGGTCACGGCTTCTTGTCGTTTCCACCGCGCGGTAACCATAAAGCGCACACGTAGACAAAACCCTAACGTTTGGGGCACTAGAAAACTGCGAATTCCTATTCGCGCGTCGGGTTAACGTTCCGGCGTTCGAGCGGGTCGCCTGCGACCGCTGGCGGCAGCTTCGGATGCGGCTACCAGGTCTCCTTGAAAGTCCTGAGGTCGACCTCGAACGTCCAGGCCCGCTGCGGCTGGCGATAGAGGAAAACATAGCTGTCGACGATACCTTCGATCGACAGCATGCCGTCATCGCCCAGACGGTCAGCGATCTCCGGTCGGCGGCTGCGGATCTTGTCGCCGTCGACGGCACCGTCGACAACGACATGACCGACATGAATGCCGTCGGTGGCATACTCCTTGGCCATCGCCATGGCGAGGTTGCGCAAGGCGGCCTTCGACGAATTGAAAGCGCCGAAGTTGGGCCGCCCGCGCAACGACGCGCTGGCGCCGGTGAACAGCAGCGTGCCGCCGCCGGTCGGGGTCATGCGGCGCACGGCTTCTCGGCCGAACAGAAAGCCACCGAAGCAGCAGACCCGCCAGCTCGCCTCGAAATAGGACGCCTCCATGTCGGCGATGCGCCCGGGTGTGTTGTTGCCGGCGTTGTAGATCGCGAGATCGAGGTCGGCGCCTGCACGGTCGAACAGGGCGGCGACCTGGGCTTCGTCGGTCGCATCGGTGACCACCGGCGTGGCCCGGCCGCCTGCGGCGGCGATGGCATCGGCGACGGCGTCGAGGTTTGCCGCAGTGCGTCCGGCCAGGATGACGTGCAGTCCTTCAGCGGCGAAGCGCTGGCCCAGTTGCGCGCCGAGGCCGCGGTCGGGGCCGACGCCGATGACGATGGCGGTTTTCATGACTGGATCGCTCCATTCCGGTTGATGCCCCGTTTTGGCGTTGGCCGGGTCAGGCCGGGTTGGGATCGTTGATCTTGTCCAGCGGGTAGACCGGCCGGCGGACGTTCTTGAAGTCGAGCATGTCGTAGTCCGACGTACAGACGCCGACGCCGGCGCACTCGATGATCTCCTTCGCGATCGGCTTGAAGCCAGCGCGATAGTGAATACGGCTCTTCAGCATCAGGTAGGTCTTCTCCGTCGGGTCGATGCCGAGGGAGGTGAAGCAGGCGAGGTCGTTGGGTTCCTGATGCCGGCTGATCACGACGATCTCGACCTTGCCGGTATCGAGCACCACGGTCGGTCCCATGTCCATCAGCACGCCCTTGGAAGCCGGGCCCTTGTTGCGGTACTGGCCATCGGTGATCACCTTGACCCGGCCGGAAACCTGCAGCGGCTCGCCTGTGCGGTTGATCGTCGGCATGTCGATCTTGCCGCCAAGGTTGACGGTGACGTTGGCGCCGATGCCGGCGGCGATCATCTCCTGCACCGCGTCGGGGTCGTGGATCGCAAAGGCGGCGACGTTGTCGAGGCCGGCGTCGAGAATGGCGCCGAGCACGGTCATGGTGTCCATGGTGCCGCCGGAGGCGGCATTGTCGTAGTGGTCGAGCAGGATGACCGGGCCGTCGGTCATGGTCTTGGCCCGGCCCATCGAGTCCTCCAGCGGTTCGATCACGTAGACGAAGGACTCGCGGTTGCCCCAGGCGAAATCGAGCAGTTCGTCGCGGTAGCGGGTGGCGAGATCGGGGTCGTTGTCGGTCACCACCACCGCGGACAGGCCGGCCAGCTTGATGTCGGCATGCGGAAAGCCGGTGAACAGGGTGGCGCAGAGGGCGCCCTCGGCCTCCATGCGCCGGGTCATGTCCTGCAGATCCTTGTTCGGGAAGTCGTCGGTGCCCTGACGCATCACGTGCGGCAGCATCGGCCGGTTGCCCCAGGCCATGGTCGGCTGCACCTCGCCGCGCAACATGGCGAAGATCGGTTTGCCGGCGCGGATCGCGGTCTCGTAGGTGTCGATGTGGGGGTAGGTCTGATAGCCGGCGACCACGGTCGCGCTGTCGGCGATGGCGGGATAGAAGTTGGTGTGCATGTCGAGGGCGACGCCGATGGGAATGTCAGGCGCGATCTCGCGCAGGCGTTCCAGCAGGCTGCCTTCGCCGTCCTCGAGGCTCTGCGTGACCATGGCGCCGTGCAGATCGAGCAGCACGGCATCGCAGCCTTCGGCGACGGCGCCGACGATCTTTTCGCACATGAAGGCATAGGCGTCGTCATGCACCACGCCGCTGGGCCAGGCGTTGGCGGCGATCGGAATGGTGAAGTCGGCACCGGCCTCTTCCGCCAGATCGATGAAGGCGCCGAGGCCGCTGCCGGTGCCTTTGTAGGCGTCATAGGCTTCCTGGCCTTCGAACGGGGCGTCGATGCCGCGGGCGAACCGGGCCAGCGGTGTCGGCACCGGCGAGAAGGTGTTGGTTTCGTGCTTCATCTGGGCGAGAACGAGGCGCATCGGGGGAACTCCTCAACAGGGTCGTTTTGGGGACAGCCAACAGGCTCGCAATTTCGTGTAGTGGCCGCAAGCCGTCGATGCATTGACCCGCGTCGATGCCGCCTTACCTGACTAGGAAGAAACAGAACTGAGGAGCGACGGGCGATGGGTAACCATTTGCGGGTGTGGCTGTTGTCGCTGCTGATGCTGGGCGGGCTTGCCGCCTGCGACAGTACGCGTCAGGCGTCGCCATATGAGGGCACGTTCATCTACGGTGGCGGCGGGCCGTAAGGCGTCGGTAGGCGTTAGCCGTCAACGCGGCCGAACACGTCGGCCGGCGGGCGCAGGATGTGGCGCACGTTGCCGGTGCGCCGGGTGAATCCGGCGCTGTCGAAAAATTCCAGGAGCTCGATGGTCAGGTTGCGGCCGATGCCGCTGCGATCCTTGTAGGTCGCGGCATCGAAGGCACCGTCATCCGTCTCGCCGGCGAGCGTGACCGCGATGGCAGCCAGTTCGCGCACCGCAGCGGGTGGAAAGAAGCGATTGCCGGCGACCGGCAGTAGCAGGCCGAAGCGCACGCAGCGGGACAGGAACGCCGTCATGGCCTCCGGCGTCTGCTCGAGCGCCTCGGCGATTTCGCGTACCCGTGGCGGCCGGTGGCCACCCTGGTCGAGCATTTCCGCGACGCGCTGCCAAAGCGCATCGTCGGCATCCGACAGGCGCGGTTTATGGTCGGGCAAATGCACGACCATACCGGTGCGGGTGACCTCACCGCGCGCGGCGAGCGCCAACACGGCGGCGCGCAGGATGGCAGCTGCTGGTCGGCCCGGCATGGTTTTCGCTAGGGCGATTTCCTGCGGACCCAGTGTGTCGGGATGCTGCTCGTGCCATTCGGCGAGCGTTGCTGGAAGGTCGGAACAGAGCTTGTCCCACACTGCCCGGGCGACGCCGACCGGACCGCTTGCAGACGGCACGCTGACCATGTCGGCGGATGCGAACAGATGTGTGGCAGTCTCTTCGTCGAGATTGCGGGCCAGGGCGAAAGCGTCGAGATCGGCTCCGGCCGGCACGCACGCGAGCAGACCGGCGAGGGCCGCCGCATGGTCCGGCGCGTCGAGCGCGGCCAGCGCAGCCAGGCGGTCGGGCCGGGCGCGGCCACGGGCCGGTGCTGCCGGGTCGATGACGTGGCCGCCGGCGATCGTGCGCCGGGCGGACTGGTCGCGCAGGATGAAGCGGTCGCCGAACACGGTGTCGGTCGGCTGATCAAGCAGCAATTGCGCCAGCGCGCTGTGCCCCGGCGCCAGCTCGCGGGTATCGAGCAGCGCGACGCGCCCGGTCAGGTCGGCGGCGCCGAGGTGCACGTGGACCGGACTCCAGTGCTTCAGCGGCCGCGCTTCCTGGGCCAGCAGCTTCAGGCGGACGTCGATGCGCCGGGTCGGGGTGTTGCGGTGCAGGTCGACCAACCAGTCGCCGCGGCGGATGCTGTCGCGGTCGGTGTCCGGCCCGGTGATGTTGAGGGCGCAGCGTTCGCCGGCCCGCCCGGTTTCGGCGTCGCGGTCAAGCGCGCGCAGGCCGCGCACGCGTACCTCCCGGCCGCCGGGCGACAGGCGCAGATGGTCGCCACTCCTGACCTCGCCGGAAAACACCGCGCCGGTGACGACGAGGCCGGCACCGGGCAGGGTGAAACAGCGGTCGATGGCGAGGCGGAAGCGGCCGGCCGCCGGGCGCGCCGCGTGGGCGCGGGCAAGGGCGGTGAGATGGGCCTGCAACTCGTCCATCCCGGCGCCGGTGGTGCCCGACGTCTGAAACACCGGTGCGCCGGCCAGCGGCGTCGGCGCCAGCAGGGCGGCGATCTCGGCTTCGACCTCCGCCACGCGGGCAGGGTCGACACGGTCGATCTTGGTCAGCGCGACACTGCCTTCAGAAATGCCCATCAGGTCAAGAATGGCAAGATGCTCGACCGTCTGCGGCATCACGCCGTCATCGGCGGCGACGACCAGCAGCGCATGGTCGATGGTGGCCACGCCGGCCAGCATGTTCTTCACGAAGCGCTCGTGTCCGGGCACGTCGACAAATCCGAGCCGGGCGGTCTCGTCGACGTCGACGTAGGCAAAGCCGAGGTCGATGGTCAGGCCGCGCTTCTTCTCCTCCGGCAGGCGATCCGTGTCGGTGCCGGTCAGCCCGCGCACCAGCGTGGTCTTACCGTGGTCGACATGTCCGGCGGTGGCGACGATCACCGGCTCAGTCCAGCGCGAGTTGGTCGAGTTGGGCGGCGAACCGGGCCGGATCATCGAGACAGCGTAGGTCGAACCACAGGCGGTTGTCGCTGACGTGGCCGATCACGGGAACCGGTAGGTTCCGGAAGGCGGTGGCGAGGCGGTGCAGGGCACGGCCGCCGCGGCGCGCCGGCGTCAGGCGCACGGCGAGGCTCGGAAGGCGGTCGGTCGGCAACGAGCCGCTGCCGATCTGGCTGAGGCACTCGGCCCGGTCGACTGCAGCGATGGCGCCCAGCGCGGCGGTAAGGGCTGGTTCCACACGGTCGGCGAGGTCCTGCAATTCCTGCACCGGCCGGGTCAGCAGGCGGAGGGACGGCAGCCTTTCAGCGACCCGGTCTGGATCGGCGTAAAGCCGCAGCACGGCGGCCAGTGCGGCAATGGTCATCTTGTCACAGCGCATGGCCCGCTTCATCGGATTGCGCTTGATACGGGCGATCAGGTCGGCGCGACCGGCGATCAGACCGGCCTGCGGCCCGCCGAGCAGCTTGTCGCCGGAAAAAGTGACGACATCGGCGCCGCCGGCGAGCGTGTCGCGCACGGTCGGCTCGCGCGGGAGGCCGTAGGCCGTCATGTCGACCAGCGAACCGCTGCCGAGGTCGACAATGAACGGCAGGTCGCGGTCGTGGGCGATGCGGGCGAGCTCCGGCTCGGGCACCGCGGCGGTGAATCCCTGCACCTCATAATTCGATGTGTGCACCTTCATCAGCGCGGCCGTGCGTGGGCCAATCGCGTCGACAAAATCCTTCGGGTGGGTGCGGTTGGTGGTGCCGACCTCAACCAGCCGGCAACCGGCGCGGGCCATGATATCGGGCATGCGGAACGCGCCGCCGATCTCGATCAGCTCGCCACGCGACAAAGGGATCTCCTTGCGCCGGCCGAGCGTGTTCAGCACAAGCAGCACGGCGGCGGCGTTGTTGTTCACCACCGTGGCGGCTTCGGCCCCGGTCAGCCGGCAGATCCAGTCCTCCAGATGATCGTCACGGTCGCCACGGCGGCCGCGGCCCAGGTCGAACTCGAGATTGCTGGCACCCCGCGCCACCTCTGCAACGGCGGCAATGGCCTCCTCCGGTAGCGGTGCGCGGCCGAGATTGGTGTGCAGCACCGTCCCGGTCAGGTTGAAAACCGGCCGCAGATTTGGCGCCAGTAGGTCGCCGAGATGTGTGTCGAGACGGACGGCGACGGCGTGCGGGTCGAGGTCGATGGCCTTGCCTTTGCCCAATTCAAGTCGCATTTGGTCGAGCAAGCGCCGCAGTTCCTCGACCACCAGGGTGCGGCCATGGCGGTCGATAAGGGCGGCGAAGGCGGCTGACTTCAGTAGCCGGTCGACGGACGGTATGGCGGCGCGGTCGATGGCGGATGTGTCCGTCATGGTGGAGGCTTGAAGCGTGTACGACTGGTTTACGCTTCGACTCTATCCTCCCTGAAACCGTCACGGCAATGCTTCGCCATTTACGGGTGTTGCCGGCTGAGTCGCGCTATGGCACAAGCGGGGTAACTGGATCGATGCGGGGTGAGAGCATGAAATCGGTGCTGGCGAACACGGCGGCTGCCGTGCTGATGGCGGGCGGCGTGTTGCTGGCACAGGGCGCACAAGCCACCGAAACACCATTCGCGGAATGGCTTGAAGGGGTGCGGACCGAGGCCTTGGGCCTTGGCATCGGCGCCGGGACGCTGGACCAGGCGTTCGTCGATGTCGCGCCCATACCCAGGGTCATCGAACTGGACCGTCGGCAGCCGGAATTCACCCTGACATTTCAACAGTATATCGACCGTGTGGTGCCCCGCTCGCGGGTTGAAAAAGGACGGCAGAAGTATCGGGAGAACCGGGCGCTGCTGGAGGAAGTTGGCCGCAAATATGGGGTGCAGCCGCGGTTCATCGTTGCTTTGTGGGGCATCGAAACCGATTTCGGCCGGGTTACCGGCGGCTTTCCCGTGGTCGCCTCGCTGGCGACGCTGGCCTACGACGGGCGGCGCAGCAAGTATTTCCGCAAGGAGCTGATGAACGCGCTCAGGATCCTCGACCAGGGTCATATTGCGGTACCGGATATGAAGGGCTCCTGGGCCGGGGCCATGGGTCAGAGCCAGTTCATGCCATCGAGCTTCCTGGCTTTTGCACAGGATTATGACGGCGACGGGCGGCGCGATATCTGGACCTCGCGGGCCGACGTTTTCGCCTCGGCGGCCAATTACCTGGCAAAGTCGGGCTGGCGCGACGACCAGACATGGGGCCGGCGGGTCACGCTGCCGGCCGGTTTCGACCGGTCGCTCGGCGACGGCAAGAAGACCCGGTCGATCGGCCAGTGGCAGGCGCTGGGTGTGCGCCGCGCTGACGGCCGCGATCTGCCGACTCGCGACCTGCAGGCCTCGATCGTGTTGCCGGCGAAGGACGACCGTAGCGTCGCCTACATGGTTTATTCGAACTACAAGACCATCCTGAAGTGGAACCGCAGCAACTATTTCGCCACCGCCGTCGGTTTGTTGTCCGATGGCATTGGGGCCGGGCAATAGATGTCATGCATCTTGTTGGCCGGCGCGCCGCCGGCTGATCGGGCGAAAGGCGTCGGACTGAGACAACTGCCGGCGATGTATCGCATCGGCATTGCGGACGCCGGGAACCGTCCGTAGATTGGCGGATCGCGAGGCATGAGGCAGCCGTAGGAAGAACGATGAGGGCAACGGGCTGGCGCCGGCCCGCCGGGTTATTGGTGTTGCTGCCGCTTTTGCTAGCCGCCTGCGCCGAGGCCAGGCTGGCATCGCATGTGGCCAAGCGGGTGCAGGCTGGCGAGACCGGTGACACGCCGGCGGCGCCGATCGACGCCGGTGCTTACAAAGTCGGCCGGCCGTATCAGATCAAGGGCGTCTGGTATTACCCCAAGGTCGATGCGGACTACGACGAAACCGGCATTGCGAGCTGGTATGGCCATCCGTTCCATGGCCGGGCGACGGCGAACGGCGCTATCTATGACATGAACGCCCTGACGGCCGCGCACAAGACGCTGCCGATGCCGACGCGGGTGCGTGTCACCAATCTGGAGAATGGTCGCTCGCTGGTCATGACGGTCAATGACCGCGGCCCGTTCGTGCATGGCCGGGTGATCGATGTTTCCCGCCGCGGGGCCCAACTCCTGGGCTTCTATCGGCAGGGCACGGCAAAGGTACGGGTGACCGTACTGGGCGGCGCGGCGCCGACTTACGTGGCGGAAAAGGTCGAAACCCCGCCGGAAAAGAAAAAGGCGCTGCCGGCGCTGCCGCAGGCTGAAGTGACGTCCGCCACGCTGCCGCCGCCGCCGGGCGTCAAGGAGGCGGAAGAGAAGCCAAAGCAACCGGCGGCACCGGCCCGCATCGCCAGCGCCGACGACAAGGCGGTGCCGCAGCCGACGGCGCCCAGTGGCGATGTCCAGTATGTGCCGGTAAGCGGGCATACCGATCTCTACGTTCAGGCCGGCGCTTTCATCAGCGCCATGAAGGCCAATGTCATGCGCGTGCGCCTGGGTTACATCGGGCCGACCAGGGTCACGACAGTGTTTGTCGACGGACAGGAAATGTTTCGCGTACGTATCGGTCCATTGCCGACGGTCGAGCGGGCAGACTCTGCATTGGCCGACGTGATTCAGGCCGGCGTCTCCAACGCGCGGATCGTCGTGGATTGACCCCAGCGGCCGACGCGATGCGTCGGTCGACAGCGGAAAGCGAAGGCTTAATCGATGAAGCAACTGTTGGTTTCACTTATTGCGTGCTGCCTCGCGGCCATGGGGCCGGCCGCGCATGCCGCGACCGATACGCCGGCCGAGGAGGCGATCTTAATCGACCATGCGACCGGCATGGTGCTGATGGAGAAGAATGCCGACCTGCCGGTACCGCCGTCGTCGATGACCAAGCTGATGACGCTCTACCTGTTGTTCGAACGTCTGGCCGATGGCCGGCTGAACATGAACGATAGTTTTGCCGTCAGCGAGAAGGCCTGGCGCACGGGCGGATCGAAGATGTTCGTTGAGGTTGGCAAACAGGCGCGCGTCGAGGATCTGGTGCGGGGCATCGTCGTCCAGTCCGGCAATGACGCCTGTATCGTTGTGGCCGAAGGCATTTCCGGATCGGAGGAGGCGTTCGCCAATCTGATGAACGACAAGGCGCGGGCGCTTGGTATGACCGAGAGCAATTTCGCCAACTCCAGCGGGTGGCCGCATCCGGAGCATCGCGCCAGCGTACGTGATCTGGCGATCCTGGCGACGCGGCTGATTGACGACTTCCCGCAGTATTATCCGTTCTTCGCCGAGAAAACCTTCACCTACAGCGGCATCAAACAGGGCAACCGCAATCCGCTGCTGTACAAAAACATGGGCGCCGACGGCCTAAAGACCGGCCACACCGAAGAGGCTGGCTTTGGTCTGGTGGCCTCGGCCGTGCGCGACGGCCAACGGCTGATCCTGGTGGTCAACGGCCTTGAGAGCGTCACCCAGCGCGCGCGCGAGTCGGAGCGTTTGCTGCGCTGGGCGTTCCGCGAATTCGGCCGGTACGCCCTGTTTCAGGCCGGCGAAACGGTGGATCAGGCCGGTGTCTGGCTGGGCGAAACGGCCAGCGTGCCGCTGGTCGTCGAGGACGCGGTCGACATCGTGATGCCGCGGAAGGCGCGCAAGGACATGAAGATCAAGGTGGTGTACGACGGACCGATACCGGCGCCGGTTGCGGCGGGCCAGCCGGTCGGCCTGCTGCGCATCGAGGCGCCGGGTTTCGCGACGGTCGAGCGCCCGCTGGTTGCCGGCAACGCGGTGCCGCAACTGGGGATGTTCGGCCGGGTCAACGCGGCGGTGCGCCATCTGGTGTTCGGCGCACCCGGCCCCTGACGGGCGCTTTGGCCATGGCTGATCGGGAAGACGAGGCCGACGACCTGGCGCCATGGCGTACCGCGTCGCTCGTTGGCCATGCCGCGGGGGAAGCGGCGCTGGCCGACAGCTATCAGGACGGACGGGTCCCGCATGCCTGGCTGTTCGCCGGGCCGCGTGGCATCGGCAAGGCGACGCTGGCGTATCGCTTCGCCCGGTACTTGCTGTCGCGCGAGGACGCCGGTCCGTCGCTGTTCGCCGGCGATCTGCCGGCCGGCCTCGCCGTCGGTGAAGAACATCCCGCGTCTCGCTTGGTTGGCAACCGGTCGCATCCCGGCCTGTTCGTGATCGAGCGCACAGCCGACCAGAAGACCGGGCGGATGCGCGGCGAGATCGTGGTGCAGCAGATCCGCGACCTCAATCGCTTCTTTGCCATGACCAGCACGGCCGGCGGCTGGCGTGTGGCGATTGTCGACGGCGCCGACGAAATGAACGTGAACGCCGCCAATGCGATCCTGAAGACGCTGGAGGAACCGCCGGCGCGCAGCGTCATCATCCTGGTGGCCCATGCCGCCGGGCGGTTGCTGCCGACAATCCGCTCGCGCTGCCGGGTCCTGACCCTGCGTCCATTGGCCGAAACCGAGGTGGTCGATGTGCTGAGGCGGCAAATGCCGGATCTGGACCCGGCGGCGGCACAGGCACTGGCGCATCTGTCGGACGGCGCACCGGGGCGGGCCGTGGCGTTGGCCGGGCAGGGCGGTCTCGACGTCTATCGCGAGTTGATTTCGCTGACCGGGCGGCTGCCGCAGGTGCCGTACGACAAGGTGCATGCGCTGGGCGACCAGCTTAACCGGCGCGACAGCGACCAGACCTACCGGATCTGGTTCGACCTGCTGGGCCTTTGGCTGTCGCGCAGCATTCGCCGCGCCGCGTCGGGCGGGGAAGCGGCCGAAGTGGTGCCCGGTGAATGGGCGCTGGCCGAGCGCCTGAGCGGTGCCGGCAACCTTGATCGCTGGGTTGACCTGTGGGAAAACGTCGGCCGGCTGACCGCCCAGGCGGATGGCCTTAATCTCGAGCGCAAACAGGTGGTCCTGAACGCTTTCATGGCGTTGGAATCGACCGCGCGCGAGCAGTTTTCCTGAGGTTCCGCCGGCCGCGCGACGGGACTGCGACGAAAGGCAAGAGCCATGTCCGGGGGCGACCCCTATTATGTGACAACGGCGATCAGCTACCCCAACGGGCCGCCCCATATCGGCCACGCCTATGAGTTGATCGCCACCGATGTGATTGCCCGGTTCCGCCGGCTCGAAGGCCGTGACGTCTATTTCGTCACCGGCACCGATGAGCATGGCATCAAGATGGAGCAGACGGCGCGTCGCGACGGCATCAGCCCACGCGAGTTGAGCGACCGGATGAGCCCGCGCTTTCGCGAGATGGCGGAACGTTTGAACGCGTCGAACGACGATTTCATCCGCACCACCGAAGAGCGCCATTACCGCTCGGTCCAGGAGTTGTGGCGCCGGATGGCGGCGAACGGCGACATTTACCTCGACAAGTACGCCGGCTGGTACTCCGTGCGCGAAGAGGCCTACTACGACGAGAGCGAACTGGTTCCCGGGCCGGACGGCGACAAACAGTCGCCTCAGGGCACGCCGGTCGAGTGGGTCGAAGAGGCGAGTTACTTCTTCAAGCTGTCGGCCTATCAGGACCGGCTGCTGGCGCACTACGAGGCGAACCCGTCGTTCATCGCGCCGGACGGGCGGCGCAACGAGGTCATGAGCTTCGTGAAGTCGGGCTTGCGCGATCTGTCGGTGTCGCGGACCACGTTCGACTGGGGCGTGCCGGTGCCGGACGATCCCGCCCACGTGATGTTTGTCTGGGTCGATGCGCTGACCAACTACCTGACCGCGGCCGGTTACCCGGACACCTCGTCGGCGCTCTACAACAGCCATTGGCCGGCCGACCTGCATGTAATCGGCAAGGACATCGTGCGCTTTCACGCCGTTTATTGGCCGGCGTTCCTGATGTCGGCCGGGGTGCCGCTGCCGAAGCAGGTCTTTGCGCATGGCTTCCTGAACGTGCGTGGCGAGAAGATGTCGAAGTCGGTCGGCAACGTGGTCGATCCGTTCGCCATGGCCGATACCTATGGCGTCGATCAGATCCGCTATTTCTTCATGCGCGAGGTGCCGTTCGGCCAGGACGGCAGCTATTCGCACGAGGCGGTGGTGACACGGTCGAACAGCGACCTGGCCAACGATTTCGGCAATCTGGCGCAGCGCGTGCTGTCGATGATTGGCAAGAACTGCGGTGCGCAGGTGCCGCAGCCCGGCGCGTTCGAGCCGGCGGATGAGGCGCTGCTGACGCAGGCACGCGAGGTCGTCGAGACCATGCGCACGGCCATGGGCGATCTGGCCATCAGCCGGGCGCTCGAGGCCTTGTGGGGCGTGGTCGGCGAGGCCAACCGGTATGTCGATGCGCAGGCGCCCTGGGCGCTGCGCAAGACCGACCCGGCGCGTATGGCAACCGTGCTTTACGTGCTGGCCGAGACGATCCGCCATCTCGCGATCCTGGCCCAGCCGGTGGTGCCGGAGGCGGCGGCGAAGATGCTCGACCAACTGGCGGTGGCCGACGACCGGCGCGACTTTGCCTGGCTCGGCGAGGCCGGGGCGCTCGAGGCCGGCACGGCGCTACCGAAGCCGGCCGGCGTGTTCCCGCGCTATGTCGAGGCCGAGGAGGCGGACGGCTAGCCATGCTGGTGGACAGTCATTGCCACCTCGACTTTCCGGACTTCGCCGAGGAACTCGACGAGGTGGTGGCCCGTGCGCGGCGCAACGGCGTCGGCGGCATGGTGACGATCTGCACCCGCGTGCGCGAGTTCGACCGCATTCTGGCAATCGCCCGTCGCTTCGACGACGTCTACTGCTCGGTCGGCCTGCATCCGCACGATGCCGCCAACGAGCCTGAACTCGACGCGGCGCGGCTGATCGAACTGGCCGCCGACCCGAAGGTCGTCGGTATCGGCGAGACTGGCCTCGACTACTACTACGACAACAGCCCGCGCGCGGTGCAGCAGGAAAAGTTCCGCGCCCATATCGCCGCGGCCCGCGAAACCGGCCTACCGCTGATCGTGCATACCCGCGATGCCGACGAGGACATGACGGCCATGCTGCGCGAAGGGATGCAGGACGGGCCATTTACCTGCGTGCTGCATTGCTTCAGCTCCGGCCGGGCGCTGGCGGAAACCGCGGTCGACCTCGGCTTCTACGTCTCGCTGAGCGGCATCGTCACGTTCAAGAAGGCCGATGAGCTGCGCGAGACGGTGCGCGCGCTGCCGGTCGAGCGGCTGCTGGTCGAGACCGATGCGCCTTATCTGGCGCCCGTGCCGCATCGCGGCAAACGCAACGAGCCGGCCTTCGTGACCGCGACGGCCGCCTGTGTGGCGGAACTGAAGGGCTTGAGCGAGACCGAACTGGCCCGGGTGACGACCGAAAATTTCCGCACCCTGTTCACGCGGGCTGCGCTGCCCGTGGCCGCCTGACGCGATGCGGGTCACCGTCCTCGGCTGCGGCACGTCGGGCGGGGTGCCGCGCATCGGCGGGCATTGGGGCGTATGCGATCCGGACGAGCCACGCAACCGCCGGCGGCGGTCGTCGATTGCCGTGGAGGCCTGCGGCAGCCGGGTGCTGATCGACACTACGCCCGATCTGCGCGAGCAATGCCTGGATGCTGAGATCGACCGTGTCGACGCGGTGCTGTACACGCACGAGCACGCCGACCACGTGAACGGTATCGATGATCTGCGGGCCTTCATGATCCTGCAGGGAGAACGCGTGCCGGCCTACGGCAACGCGCTGACCATGGAACTGTTGTCGCAGCGCTTCGACTACATCTTCCAGGGCTCGGGCGGATACCCGCCGATCTGCGCCGGGCATGTGATCGATGGGCCGTTTCGGGTCGGTGGGATGCCGGTCACGCCGTTCTCGCAGATGCATGGCGGTATGGAGACGCTCGGCTTTCGCATCGGCGACTTTGCCTATTCGACCGATCTGAATGGTTTGCCCGACGCCTCGAAAGAGCTGCTGCGCGATCTCGACGTCTGGATCGTCGATGCGCTGAAGCCGACGCCGCATCCGACCCATGCCCACCTGCCGCAGACGCTGGCCTGGATCGAAGAACTGCGGCCGCGTCAGGCCTATCTGACCCACATGACCTGGGATATGGACTATCGCACGCTGCTGGACGAACTGCCCGATGGGGTGGCGCCGGCCTACGACGGTCTGGTCATCGATTTGCCGGACCCGCCGGCGTGACGCGGCGGGCCTGAACGCCATATAAAGCCGTATGACCACGTACGAACACGCATCGACCATGGCCGCCGGCGGTAACGGGGTCAGGCATCAGCGCGCGCTCGGCATCTGGCTGTTGTGCGTCGCTTTCCTGGTCTTCGCCATGGTCATGCTGGGCGGCGCGACGCGCCTGACCAATTCCGGCCTGTCGATGGTGGAATGGCGGCCGCTGATGGGCGTGCTGCCGCCGCTGACCGACAGCGGCTGGCAGGAGACCTTCGACAAATATCGCCAGTTCCCGGAGTACCAGAAGATCAACCGCGGCATGGAACTGAGCGAGTTCAAGCGCATCTTCTACTTCGAATACGCGCATCGCATGTTGGGCCGCGGTATCGGCCTTGCCTTCGCCATTCCGTTCCTGGTGTTCCTCGCGCTCCGGCGCATCGCCTGGCGCCAGTTGCCGGTGCTGGTCGGGTTGTTCGTGCTTGGCGGCCTGCAGGGCGTGATCGGCTGGTGGATGGTGAAGAGCGGGCTGATCGACCGGCCCGACGTCAGCCACTACCGGCTGACGGTGCACCTGGGCCTTGCGGTGGCGATCTTTGCGGCCCTGTTGTGGGTTGCTTTCGATTTCCTGTGGGGCCGCGGGCGGTGGGTGATGAACGCCTTTGGCGCTGGGGTCCTCTGCTTTGGCGGTCTGGTCTTCCTGCAGGTGCTGCTCGGCGGGCTGGTCGCCGGGCTGAACGCCGGACTGGTCTACAATACCTGGCCAACGATGAACGGTGCCTGGCTGCCGCCCGATCTGATCACCCTGTCGCCGGCATGGCTAAATCTGTTCGAAAACCCGGTGATGGTGCAGTTCGTGCACCGGCTGGGCGCGTATGCGCTGGTCGTCGTTGCGGTGGTGCTGTGGTGGCGATCGCGCACCATTTGCCTCGGCCCGCAGGCGCGGATCGCGCTTTATGCGGTGTTGGCCACGCTGGCGGTCCAGGTTGGCCTCGGGATCGCCACGCTGCTGGCGATGGTGCCGGTAACGCTGGGCGTGGTGCATCAGGGCGGCGCGCTGGTGGTGCTGGCCAGCCTCGTGCTGTTCCTGCACCGGTTGCGCGGGGAGGAGGTGCCCGATGGCTGATGTGATGATGCTCTACGTCACCTGCACCGATCAGGACGAGGCGATGAAGATCGCCCGTGCCCTGGTCGACGAACGGCTGGCCGCCTGCGCCAACATTCTGGCCCCGCACACGGCCGTCTACCGCTGGCAGGGTGAGGTGGAAAGCGGGCCGGAAACTGCTATGTTGGTGAAGACCTCCAGCGACAAGACGGCGCAGGCGACGGAGCGGATCAAGCGATTGCACTCCTACGATCTTCCCTGCGTGGTGGCGTGGCCGGTGGCGGACGGTAATCCGGATTTCCTGACCTGGGTCCAGGGCGAGGTCGCCTGACATCGGCGCGGCCCGGTACTGCGGCTCGACGGCCGGGGCGAGGAGCGCATATGACCCAATCCGACCCGCGTGCGTCGGGCTCACAGGCACTGACGCTGGGCTTCGCCAGTATCGGGCATACGTTCAGCCATATGTTCGTGCTGTTCTATGCCACCGTGGTGCTCGTGCTGCAGCGCGAGTGGGGCATGAGCTATGCCGAACTGTTCGCATTGTCGGTACCGGGCGCCATCATGTTCGGCGCCGGCGCGCTGCCGGCTGGCTGGCTCGGCGACCGCTGGAGCCCGGCAGGCATGATTGCGATCTTCTTCCTCGGCACCGGCGCGGCATCGATCCTGACCGGTCTGGCCGACAGCCCGTTGATGCTGGCCGTCGGGCTGACCGCGATCGGCACCTTCGCGTCGATCTACCATCCCGTCGGTATCCCCTGGCTGATCAGCCGTGCGGTCAATCGCGGACGGGCGCTCGGCGTCTCCGGCGTATTCGGTTCCGCCGGCACGGCGTTTGCCGCCGTCGTCGCCGGTACGCTGGCGGAATGGCTCGGCTGGCGCGCCGCCTTCATCGCGCCGGGGATCATTGCCATGCTGGTCGGACTGGCTTTCGTGCTGTTGCTGCGTGCCGGCCGGATCGTCGACAGCGAGGGCGAGGTCGCGCCGCCGCCGCCGGCCGCGGCGGGTGATGCGCGCCGTGCCTTCGCCGTGCTGGCGGTAACCGTGATGTGCGTCGGCGTGATCTATCAGGCCACGTCCTACGCGCTGCCGAAGGTGTTCGAGGAACGGTTGTTCGATTTCGCCGGCGGTTCGATCGCCGGCATCGGTGCCATCGTCACGGTCTGCTACCTGATCAGCGGCATGACGCAACTGATCGGCGGCGAACTGGCCGACCGTTTCTCTCAGAAGACGGTCTATATGTTCTGTCAGCTCCTACAGATCCCGGTCTATGCCATCGCCTACGTCGTGTTCGGGCCGGCGCTGATCGGCCTCGCCGTGCTGATGATCGGGTTCAACGTGATGGGTCAGCCGTCGGAGAACGCCCTGCTGGCGCGCTACACGCCGTTGAAGTGGCGTGGTCAGGTGTTCGGCGCCAAGTTCCTGCTGACGCTTGGCGTGTCATCCATCGGCGTCGCGTTGATCCCGGCGATCCATGCATCGACCGGCAACCTTGATTTCCTGTTCCTGATGCTGGGTATCAGCGCATCGATCAGCTTCCTCGCCGCGATGGCGCTGCCGGCGGACCGGCGCACGAGACCGCTGGCGCAGATGGCGGGCGGCGATTAGATAGGGATGTGACGGCGATGGCGGATATGAGTGACGTGCAGGCGGCAGCGATGATCCCGTTGGAAAAGCCTATCGAACAGTTCCGTGTCTGGATGAGTGAGGCGGAAGCGTCGGAGCCGAACGACCCCACCGCGGTGGCGCTGGCGACGGCGGATGCCGAGGGTCGGCCCAGTGTGCGCATGGTGCTGTTGAAGGGCGCCGATACCAGCGGATTCGTGTTCTACACCAACCTGGGCAGCCGCAAGGGCCGCGAGCTGACGGAAAACCCGCACGCCTCGATGTGCTTTCACTGGAAGTCGCTGCGGCGCCAGGTGCGGGTGCAGGGTCAGGTCGCGCCGGTCAGCGAGGCGGAGGCCGACGCCTATTTCGCCAGCCGTCACAAGGACAGCCAGATCGGCGCCTGGGCCTCGAAACAATCGCAGCCGATGGCCGGCCGGTTCGACCTGGAGAAACGGGTCGCCAAGTTTGCCGCCCGTTATGCCCTGAGCACGGTGCCGCGGCCGGATCACTGGTCCGGCTTCCGGTTGAGCCCGACGTGGATCGAGTTCTGGGAGGACCGTCCCTTTCGTCTGCACGACCGGACGATCTACGTCCGCGAGGGCGACGGCTGGCGCAGCGAAAAGCAGTATCCCTGAGGCACCGGGCAACCCGGCGTTGCCATCCGCCACCCGGTCTGCGCTAACATCGTTGCCAACGTCATCGGGCCGTCAAGGCCGGCAACGAACAGAGAATGCGCCATGCAGCAGGCCGACTATCCCCTAAGCGGGATCACCGTCATCGACTTCGGGCAGATTTATCAGGGGCCTTACGCCACGTTCCTGATGGCCATGGCTGGCGCCAACGTGATCAAGGTGGAGCCGCCACATGGTGAGCCGATGCGCCGCCGCGCCCTGGTCAGCGGTGGGTCGGTGCCGATGGCGATGCTGAATTCGAACAAGCGCTGCATCACGCTGAACCTGAAATCGGAACGCGGGCGCAACCTGCTGGTCGAACTGGTCAAGCATGCGGACGTGCTGCTGGAGAATTTCGCGCCGACGGTGATGGACCGCCTCGGCGTCGGGCCGGCGGCGTTGCAGGCGGCGAACCCGCGGCTGATCTACGCCTCCGGTTCGGGCTACGGGCGCAGCGGTCCCTATCGCGACAATCTGGCGATGGACCTGACCGTACAGGCGGTCAGCGGCATTATGAGCGTCACCGGTTTCCCCGACGGCCCGCCGGTGAAGGCCGGACCGGCGATCTGCGACTTCCTTGGCGGCACGCACCTCTATGGGGCAGTGATGACGGCACTGTTCGAGCGCGAGCGCACCGGCAAGGGCCGGGTGGTCGAGGTTGCCATGCTGGACACCACCTACCCGACCATGGTGTCGAACCTCGGCCTGTTCTTCGGCCAGGGCGATGCCATTCCCTCGCGTACCGGCAACCGGCACGGCGGCCTGTCGGTGGCGCCGTACAATCTCTACCAGGCCAAGGACGGTTACGTCGCGATCATCGTGGTGACGGAGGATCACTGGCCGAACCTGCTGACGGCGATGGGCCGTGACGACCTGCAGGGCGACCCGCGGTTCGCCACCAATGCCAAGCGGGTCGAGCATCTGGCGGTCGTCGATCAGATCGTCGGCGACTGGGTCGCCGGGCTGACCAAACAGGAAGCCTACGAGATCGCGCAACAACACCATGTACCGACAGCGCCGGTGCGCGACCTGCCTGAGGTCGTGGAAGACGAACATCTGCATGACCGTGGCATGCTGACTTGGATGGACCATCATGAGGTCGGCCGCATCGCCGCGCCGAACAGCCCGTTGCGGTTCGACGGGGTGCCGCCGATGCCGCTGCAGCAGAGCGGTGGTCTCGGTCAGGACAACGTCGCCGTCTATGGCGAACTGCTCGGCTTCAGCGAGAGCGAGGTGCACGATCTGGCAGAGGCCGGCGCGATTTAGGCCAGTCTAGGCTGGTACGGACCGGCGAAGGATTGTCGATGTGAGCTATCCTTCGGCAGCGTCGCGCAGTTTGCGGAACGCGTCCGGTTCCAGAAGCCGGGACACCAGATAGCCGAACACCAGACCCCAGAACGGCGCGCCGACGTTGAGCAACGTCATGCCGGACATGGTGACGATGAAGGCGGTCAGCGCGCCGAGGGTGAAGTCGCCGCGGAAGGCGGAGACGAAGGCGCCCTGCAGCACCGCCAGCATGGCAAGGCCGCCCAGCATGGCAATGAAGGCCGTCGGCAGGGCGAGGCCGAGTGCCGTCATGAACGGCGCGGAAACGCCGAAGGCAATCGCCAGGATGCCGAACACCATGCCGCTGATGTAGCGGTCTTCCTTCGGGCCCGACGTGTTGAGGATGGCGTTCGACGGTCCGGTCACGCAGGTCGGGACCGAGCCGAGGATGCCGAACACCAACGAACCGTAACCGCAGGCGGTGGTCAGTGCATTTTGCGGCGGGCGATAGCCGACCTGCTGCAGGATGACGAAGCCTTGCGCGTTCTGGATGCCGATCACCGTGACCGCGAGCGGTACCGTCAGCTCGGCAATCGCCTGCCAGGAGAACACCGGCCAGTAGAGGTTGGGGCTGGCGAAGGCGAACGTCAGCGGCCGCTCAAACGTGAATGTATCGCCGAATGCCAGCGCTGCCGCGCCCGTCAACAGGGCGGCCAGGACGGGCGGCAGCAGGCGCGCCAAGGCGGCGATACGCGAGACGACGAGAAAGGTCAGCAGCATGACGCCGGCAATCGTCGGCGCGGTGCCGAACGCATCGACCATGGCGATGCCGAAGGGCAGGAACACGCCGGCGACCATGCCCATGACGATCGGCAGCGGGATCGCGCCCATGATGCGGCCGACCGTGCCGGTGAGGCCGAGCACCAGTATCAGCACGCCACTGGCGAGATAGGCGCCGATGATCTCTGGAAACGACAGATGGTTCATGCTGGCGCCGACCAGCACGGCGCCGGGGATCGTCCACATGATGGCGATCGGCTGCCGATAGAGCAGCGAGTAGACCACGGTCAGGGCACCGCCGACGGCATAGGCTGCGAAGATCCACGAGCTGATGTCGTCCGCCGATAGGCCGCCATTGCGACCGACGCTGAGCAGGATGACCAACGGTCCGGTGACGGCGAACAGCAGGGCGATGAACCCGTTGACGATGTTGTGCCGGCTCGTGCGACTCACGATCTCGGCCGGGCCGGGCAGGGGACGGTGGATGGCTTCTTGGGCGGGCATGATGGCGGGGACTTCCAGTGCGGGCACCGTTCGCCGGCGCCTTTGAGATCGCTTGCTGCCGTATTGTCGCCGTCGCTCTCTCGCCCGTCCAGCCGTTCGGAGCATTGAGCTTGGCGCCGATTGGCCTAACATGCGGACCCGGGGCAGACTGGCGGACGGTACACCGCCGCGAACAAGGAGGACCGAGATGTCAGACTTGCCGATCATTCACCTGCGGCGGATCGAAGCCAACGTCATCAAGCCGATCTACGAGGAGATGGTGAAGGAACTCGGCGCCGAGCGCGCTCGTGAGATCCTGGGAAAAGCGATCGTGCAGAACGCCATCGAGCATGGTCGTGAGCTGGCCGAAACCGCCGGCGTCGGCCGCGACCTCGACGGTTTCGCCGCATTGCTGCCGAACTGGCAGAAAGAGGATGCGCTGGAGATCGAGGTGCTGGAGCAGACCGACGACCGCTTCCACTTCAACGTCCAGCGCTGCCGCTATGCCGAGATGTATCGCGACATGGGCCTGAGCGAGATCGGCGACCTGCTCTCGTGCGGCCGCGACGGCGCCTTCTGCACCGGCTTCAATCCGCAGATCAAGCTGGAGCGGACGCAGACGATCATGAAGGGCGCCAGCCACTGCGACTTCCGCTACCACCAGTCGGACGACGACTCAGCCTGACCGTTCATCCGCCTGCCGACCACGATTCCTTTAGTTGCGTGTAACGAGAAAGGACTGCCCTGTCATGAAGGTGTTCATCGCCTGTCTGGGTACCGAAACCAACACGTTCTCCAACATGCCCACGGGGCTGGAGAATTTCCGCGAGACCATGCTGTTCCATGGCGATGCCACACGGCAGGGCGAGCACCTGTTTGCGCTGCCGCTCAGGATCTGGCGCCAGCGCAGCGAGGCGCATCAGGGCGAGGTGGTGGAGAGCCTGGCCGCCTTCGCGCAGCCCGGCGGCGTCACCGTGCGCAAGGTCTACGAGGGTTTTCGCCAGGAAATCCTCGACGACCTGAAAGCCGCGCTGCCGGTCGACATCGTGCTGCTGAGCCTGCACGGCGCGATGGTTGCGGACGGCTATGACGATTGCGAGGGTGACCTGATCGAACAGGTGCGCGCCGTCGCCGGCGCCGACACCACCATCGGTGTCGAGCTCGACCTGCATTGCTCGATCACCGACAAGATCACAAGCAACGCCGACGTCGTCATCACCTTCAAGGAGTATCCGCATACCGATCCGGGCGACCGGGCGGAGGAACTGTTCGACGTCTGCCTGAAGACGCACCGCGGCGAGGTGAAGCCGGTGATGGCGGTGCACGACCTGAAGATGGTCAGCATGTGGCGCACGCCGGTTGAGCCGGCGGCATCGATCGTCCGCCGCATGCAGGACCTGGAAGGCCAGAATGGCGTGCTGTCGGTGTCGCTGGCGCACGGCTTCCCCTGGGGCGATGTGCCGGACGCCTCGGCCAAGGTGCTGGTGGTCGCCGACGGCAACCGCGAAGCCGCGGCAACGGCGGCCGGCGAGGTCGCCGACATGGTCTGGCAGTTGAAGAACGAGACGCACCCGACCGGCCACACCATCGACGCGGCGCTGGACGAGGCGCTGGCGGCGTCGGCCGGGCCCGTGGTGCTGGCCGACCTGGGCGACAATGCCGGCGTCGGCGCGCCGTCGGACTCCACCTTCATTCTGCAGCGCGTGCTCGAGCGCGGCGTTCCCAACGTGCTGACCGGCCTTTACTGGGACCCGGTGTCGGTGCGGTTCTGCAAGGAGGCGGGTGTCGGTGCCACCTTCGACCTGCGCATCGGCGGCAAGGTCGGTGTCGCTTCCGGCGACCCGGTCGACCTGAAAGTCACGGTGCGTGGCATCATTGATGACGCCATGCAGACCTTCGGGTCTTCGCGTGCCGGAATGGGCGATGCCGTGTGGGTCAGCGCCGACAACGGCCTCGACATCGTCCTGAACGCCGTGCGCACCCAGACCTTCCATCCCGATGCCTTCACCCAGTTCGGCATCGATCTGGCGGCCAAGCCGATCGTGGTGATCAAGTCGACGCAGCATTTTTATGCCGGGTTCGAACCGGTCGCCTCGCAGATCATCTACGTCGCCGCGCCCGGCGCGATCCCGATGGATTTCGAGAACATCGAGTTCGACAAGTATGCGCAGCCCTACTGGCCGAAAGTAGCCGATCCCAACGCCTGACCGGGGGTGCCAGGCGGCGTTCTAGCGCGGGATGCCGCCGGCCTCGGCCATCTCCAGGGCACCGGCGGCGCGCTCCAGGGCGTCGCGGTCGCGGATATGCAGGATGCGACCCTTGCGCTCGATGATGCCGGCGCCGGACAGCTGGCTCAGTGACCGGGCGACGGTCTCGCGCGTGGTGCTGGCCATGGCGGCGATGGTCTTGTGCGTCGGCATCGGGCGGATCAGATAGGCACCGGGCGATACCGGGCTTTCCTCGGCCAGTCGCAGGATGTGCTGATAGACCCGCTGCACGGCGCCGAGGGTGGACAGGTCCATGATCCGCTCATCGCAACTGCGCACGATGGCGGCAAGCCGGTGCAGCAGCCGCACGGCGACTTCCGGCCGGTTGGCGATCCGCTCGAGAAAGGTGCGGGCCGGCAGCGTGCCGAGCAGCGACGGTTCGGCGGCGACCACGCTGGCCGAGCGCGGCTGCTGGTCTATCGCCGACAGCTCGCCGAAATAGCCGCCGGCGTTGACCCGGGCGAAGGCGATCTCGCGGCCGGTGATGGAGTAATTCACCACCTGCACGCCGCCGGAGGCGACGAAATAGACGTCCTTGTCCTCGCTGTCCTTGTCGAGAATCTGTTCGCCGGCCTCGAAACGGCGCCAGCGGCACTGCCGCTCCAGGGCGCGGCGATCCGCGTCCGGCAGGTCCGTCAGCAGGTCGATGTCTTTCAGCCGGTCTTGCGCTTCGCTTGCCACGGATGGGCCCTGTCGCTGCGGTGGTCCGGGGCCGCTCGGGGCAGCCCCTGTTTTCGGCCCGAGCCTAGCGCCAGTGCCGGCGCAGCAGAAGCCCTAAGTTTCGCATGCCGAAACGATTTTGCCGGTGCCGGTCAGGCCGGGAACAGAAGCCGATCGCGATCGTAGAGCCGGCCGGCCAGTGCCAGCAGCGCGGCGGCGGCCAGGCTGGTGGCCGCAAGGCAAAGGGCGACGTCGCCGGCGGCGACGGTCTCCTGGCGCATCAGTCGGCCGAGCAGTACGATCTGGCCGAAGGTCGGGATCGTCATCATCCAGCTCTGCGCCTGCAGCGGCACGAAGATCAGGATCATGCCGGGGATCGATGGCACCAGCGGCAGCAGGCCGAGGTAGGTCTGGGTCTCCTTGATGCTGCGCGAGACGGTGGCGATGATCATCTGCAGGGCGACGGCGAACAGCACCAGCGGCAGGCAGACCAGCAGGGTCAGCAGGAAGCTGCGGTTGCCGGGGTCGAGCTGCAGGCCGCCGTCGCCGGCGGCGAGCAGTATGAACATGACTTTGAACGCGGCCAGTTGGACCACGACCGCGATCAGCGTGAACACAAAGGCGGCACCGGCCTTGCCCAGCATCAGTTCCCAGCGGGCGATGGGGTTCGCCAGCAAAGGCTCCAGGCTGCCGCGCTCGCGCTCGCCGGCCGTGGTGTCGATGGCGAGATAGACGCCGCAGACGAAGATCGTGAAGATGATGAACGGCGGCAGCATGTTGACGAAGAAGCCGGCGAGGTTGCGCGATTTGCCGACGGTGATCGAGTTGATGCGCAGGGGCTCGGCCAGGTCGGGTTCGAAGCCATGGGCGCGCAGGCGCTGCTCGCCGATGTCGCGGCCGTAGGCCCGCAGCGCCTGTGTCACCCGCGCAACGCCGGCGACGGCGGACAGCCGGCCAGCATTCAGCACGATGTCGAGGTCGCCGGTGCGCCCGGCGGCAAGCTCGCCGGCGAAGCCGTCCGGGACGATCAGCACGAATTCGATGGTGCCGTCGGCGACCGCGGCCTCGGCATTGGCGGGCGCTTCCACGGCCTCGATATTGCTGTCGGCGAGATGGGCGACCAGCGCCGGCGCCCGCTCCAGCCCGATGACCGGCACCTGCATCGACGTCTCGGTGCCCTGGCCGCGGAACATGCCGCCGACAAAGGCAATCAGTAGCCCCAGCAGCACCGCGCCGAGCAGCGGATAGGCCAGCGCCAGATACATGCTGCGCCGGTCGCGCAGGTTGTCCAGCGTCTCTTTCAGGAACACGGTGATCGCGCCGTACGGCATGGTCAGCTCCCCGCCGCGACGGCAGACAGATAGACGTCCTCGAGGGCATGTTCACCGGTCTGCTGGCGCAGAGCGCCCGGCGTGCCCTGGGCGACGATGCGGCCGTCGGCGATCATCACCAGGTGGTCGCACAGGGCTTCGACCTCTTCCATGATGTGGCTCGACAGCAGGATGCAGCGGCCGTCGCGGCGCATGTCGCGCACCAGGTCGCGCACCGCCCGGCTCGACACGATGTCGAGGCCATTGGTCGGCTCGTCCAGGATCAGGTTGCGCGGGTTGTGCACCAGGGCGCGTGCCAGCGCGACTTTTAGCGTCTGGCCCCGCGAGAAGCCGCGGGTGCGCCGGTCGATGATGTCGGCCATGCCGAGGCGTTCGGACAGTTCGTCGATGCGCGCCTCCAGTGCCGGTCCGCCCATGCCCTGCAGGCGGCCGAAGTAGCGCACGTGCTCGCGCGCGGTCAGGCGTGGATAGAGGCCGCGGTTGTCCGGCAGCACGCCGACCCGGCGTTGCACGGCCAGGCGATCGCGCGCGGCGTCGATGTGGTCGACCAGCGCCCGGCCGCCGTCGGGCTGCAGCACGGTATAGATAATCCGGAGCGTGGTTGTCTTGCCGGCGCCGTTCGGGCCGATCAGACCGGTGACCTGACCGTCGGCCGCGGTGAAGTCGATGCCGCGCAGGACGTCGACCCCCTTGAAGCGCTTGCTCAGATTGCGGATTTCGATCATGGCCGTCCAGTTGAAGCGCGGTGCAGCGCCGCGGGCGCGGGTCCGGCCGCTGGCCGGTCGACCGTCCCGGTATGCCGGAGAAGGCTTGAGAAAGCGTGAAAACCGCCGAACGGCAGCCGTTAGTCGGCCAGAATGTCGACCGCGTCGTCGAGCATGTGGCGGGCACGTTCGACCGCTGCCTGGCCTTCCTCGATCAGGTCGCCGGCACGGTCGAACTCCAGGAGGCCGATGTGGCCGACCCTGGGCGCGATGGTGACGTCGGGCGGGTCGCCGGCGAGGCGGCTGCGGCCGAGCCGGTCCTGCAGGATGTTCAGCGAGGTCGCCATGACATTCACCAAGCCCGGCTCCTCGCCGTCGCCGTCGCGGCCGAACAGCTGGTCGATCAGGCCGCCGCCGTTCTTCGGGCCGCGCGCGGTGGCGGGCGGCTGCCGGCCTAGCATATCGGCGTTCAGGTTGACGGCGATGACCAGCCGCGCGCCCATGGCGCGGCAAACCGACACCGGTACCGGGTTCACCAGGGCACCGTCGACCAGCCGGTGATGCGCCAGTTCGACGGGCGGAAACACGCCGGGCAGGGCGTAGGATGCCTGCAGGGCCGGCACCAGCGGGCCGTCGCGCAGCCAGATTTCATGCCCGGTGACGAGTTCCGTCGCTACCACGGCGAACGGCTTGCGCAGACCCTCGATGGTCAGCTCGCCCAGATTGTCGTTCAGCAACCGGGCCAGCCGGCGGCCGCTGATCAGTCCGCCCTGCTTCATGCTCAGGTCGAGGTAGCGCATGATCCGCATGCGGTTCAGGCTGCGC